>ERZ500997.198-NODE-198-length-16656-cov-7.032890_pt1 | contig 16656 bp, 7 predicted proteins | sample MGYA00248826_ERZ500997 | MGnify/ENA primary metagenome ERZ500997 (study PRJEB25958, sample SAMN03398524) | human skin metagenome | study: EMG produced TPA metagenomics assembly of the Human Skin Microbiome Metagenome (human skin metagenome) data set.
AAACAATTTTAATTCTTATTCGGATTTTCTCTCATTCATTTTACACCGACCACACAAAAAATAATTTCTTCTGAATGAAAATCTGAAATTATAATTTCAAAATCCAAAAGAAACAAAATCAAAATTGTTTTTCTCTTTGATTTTTGATTTTTTCTTTTCTTTTCAAAATTTTCATTCATTGGATTTGTATATGTTAACCATGTACTAATGCTAAAATTGCCTAAAACAGACATCTTTTTTGACTATTTATGGATCGAAAAATAGTGTGCTGTGTATATCGTAAACACACACATACAGCCAATATGGTGATGATGCCCACGTTTTTTTTGTCCTCGAAAAACTTTTTTTCTTTCTTACCTGTTTTTTTTTCTCATTTCATTCAATCTTTTTTTTTGTCAAATTAGAAAATATTCTCTCTCTCTTTGTATTGAATCATAACTTTAGACTTGCTTAATTTGTTTGTTCTGTTGATGTTTTCATTATTAATTTCTCTCTCTTTACACGCGTTGTTGTTGTTGTTCGCCAAAAAGACTTGGCAAATTTCCGGTGGCCATCAATTTCATACATCAAATATGTACGTGTGTGGTTTTTGTGTAGTTTAGGCATTGCTTTCATTTTAAAATTGAAAAAAATGAAATCCATGTCATCGTCTATGTGATTTTTTGTTTGAATTTTTCCTATTTGAAACAAACAAATTTAGAGGTAAGTTTTTTGCTTAATTCTTTTTAAAAAAAAATTTCTGGAAAATTTTCATGACCTGAATTTTCTGGGTTGTTTTTCATTCATCCACATCATTATTCGGGATGTTTTTTCGGTTTCTTTCCCTCAAGCCGACTGATATTTTTAAATTTTTGTTTTTTGTTTTTCCTATTTTAAAAAGTGAAAGTTTTTGTCACAATTTTTCGGTTGTTGTTCGTTTGCCAAAAAAAACCAACCAGCCTCGATTGTTTTTGATGCCAAAAAAACAGCAAAAACCTACATTACCGGAATCTAGAGCTATTTTTTATTCGTGACAAGTGAAAATGTAGAACACACACCAGAGCAATGAGTTTTTTTTCTTCTAAAATTAAACTTTTGTTTCGGTTTTCGGTTTTTTTTACAGAAAAAATATTTAACTTTGAAAATTCATTTTGTCACCTTTTTTTTGATCGACCTGTAAAATCGAAATGAATGCCTCCTCATAATAACTGATCGATTGATTTACCAATCATTAACACGTACGCACACATAACTGGGTGAAACTACAAAATCATTTTTTATTATATATTGAAAGTGAGTATTCTCTCTTTGTCATTTCATTTCATTTTTTGCCATGTCACCTCTTTTTGATATTCTTTTTTTCCGAAAAAAAAGCCGAATCAAAATTCAAAAAAAAAATGATGACAAAAGAATGCTTAAAAGCAAAGATCAATGATGCTATCTGACGAACCCATTTTTTCTCAATTTCTTGACTTTTGATTCACAAGAAAATTCATATTGTGCGTGGTGTCTGTCTGTGTGTGTGTGTGTGGTATAATTTATGTACGATAATAATTTACAAATTGAATTGCATCCCGGCTTCAAAGAATATAACTAATGAAAATGTCTAAATCAAAAAAAATGGAATGATTATTATTATGATGATGATGATGATTTAATTTATAATAATTTCCGAAACTGATGATGATGATGATGATGATAAGGAGGGAGGAAAGAGATGATAGGGAGGGAGGATGCTAATGAAATTATCTTTTTTTCATTTCATTTCTTTTGTTTTGGTTTGATTTAAATAGTTTTTTTCTTTATCGACCCTAACCCGGGTATGTTCGGTTTTTTCTTTTTGTCTTGCAAAAAGAAATTATTTCAATTTCAAATTTTCATTCATTCATTTCAGCAATGATTATGATGATTATGATGATGAGATGAGACAAGTACCAAGTACAAAAGCAAGCAAATTATCATTATAATAATTTATCAATTTTTGCGTAGGAATTTTTTCATATTTTCATCAGACATAAACATTCAATTCGACAAGCGAACATTGATATCATCATCATCATCCACTGAAAAGATTTTGTTTCAGGTTCCTTTTTTCTTCAAAAAACATCCATCCATATAGCTTTTTCCCATCCCATCTCTGCGAGTTTGATTGAATATATTTACGACAAACGACGATTGTTGTTGTTGTTTTTCCGAAACACATTTCCTATTTTCATGTTCATTTCGTTGGTTATTTCCTATTCATTTCCCATTTCCCCTATATATTTTCATATATATTGATCGTTTCCGATCGATTCCTAAATTTGAATTCATTCATTCATGACGATGATGATGATGACAAGTCAAAAGAGAAAATTCTGATTTCTCTTCTCTCTTGTTTCCTATGTTGTTGATTGGTTTCGCTTTTTTTTGGTTGAATTTTCGATTCGATTCAGTTTTTCGTTCCAAAAAGTCGTCAGTTTAGTTAGTGTTTTCAGGATCGTTTCAGAATTCAGATCCACTCAGCTCATTCGGCTCATCACTTTTCAATTTAGTCATCCACAAGCAATACGAATCAACCAAACGACCATTATGATCTCGAAACAAAAATATCCATCATCATTCATCGATGATACATTTTCAAACGAGCAAACGATGAACGAACGATGAAAAGAAAGACAAAAAAAATCCATTTTCAGAAAGCAAAAATCATCATTGAAAATCCATAAGATATATTCGGTTTGGTTATTCTCGGTACATGTCATCGATATTTCATTTTTTTCTCTGATTTAAAAAACATTCATTTTGCGTTTGTATTTTGGTGTTTTTTGGTGTGTGTATTTGGGTTTGTCCAATGTTTTTTCCTTCAATGTTTTCAGTCGGGTATCATCACACCCAGTCAGATATAGATGTCTAACATCGTTTTTTCTGACTGAAAAGCAAAGCAAAAAAAATCTTTCACGTGGTTGATTCGAATCCAAGTTTTTTTTTGCTTGTTTTTTTCGGGTTAGTTGTTTTTTTTTCTGGCTGGATTTTTTCCCGATTCTTTTTGTTTGATGATGTTGATGGGTTGAATGAACAACAACCAAACAAAACAACAAAATCGAGAATCAAGAATCAGAAAAAAAGAGCAGGAAAAACTTGACTCTTAATGTTTTCTGAATTGATGATTTCGTTCGTTCGTTCGTTCGTTGCTTGCATATCAATCCATTTTCAGAAAGTGCTGAATATAATTTCAAAGCAAAAAATAAGCGACTAGAAAAAAAACGACCAAAAAAGTCGCCCATCACCCATCATCATCATGGCCATGATCCAATGTATCCATTTCCTTTTATCTATGATGATGACTTGACTTTTTTTCTAGCTTCTAGCTTCGTCTTTTATTCTTTGCTTGGTTATTAATTGATTGGCTGTTTAGTTTCTCGAAAAGTTTCTGCTGTTGTTGTTGTTGGATATTATATTGCATCGTTCGTTTTGTCAATTTTTTTTATTTCTTTTTTTTCGAGTTGTTTCCATTCTGGCCTGGCTAGCTCAGTCATTAACTTTTTGTTTTTTTTCATTATTTTTTTCGGGTATTTTTGTTTGGGTCGATGAATTAATTATTTTGTTTTTTGTTGTTTTATTGTCGTCGTCGTCGTTTGTTTGGTTGGTTGGTTGTTTGTTACATCTTTGTCTTATTTATTGTCACACACATGAAACGACGACGACGACAACAAAAGAGAGAGAGAAACTTTTTGTTTCGATTCTGGATCCCCAGAATTCAAAATGTAATCATTTAAGAGATTCTTTTGATTCTGATTCTGTTGTTGTCGTCAAGCATAATTTCAATTTTTTCTCCTCTTTAAATTCAAAAATTCATTTTCGTTGTTGATGATGATTTTACGGGTGGACAATCACATCAACCAACAATGATCATGATCATCATCATCATCATAACCGACGGATGTCACAAATGAAAGAAAGAAAAAAAAACCGATTTTCATTCCCATTTTCTTAATGATTGGTCCATCGTTGATTGTTTGGTTGTCAACGGACAACAACGACCGTCATTAAATCTTGAAAGAATCCAAAATGACAAGGGAAAAAAGAGAGAAAAGTTTTGTCGGCAAAATAAAGATTTTGTGGCTTGTGTTTAACTTGATGACCATGATGGTCATCATCAAAACTTTTCATCATGATGATGATGGTGGTAGAATTTTTTCGACCAGAATCGTTATTTTTTTTTCATTTTATAATAGTCCCTTCCATAAATAACAGAATAAAATGAAAAACAACCAGGCCCCATAACCCACAACTAGCATCATCAATTTTGTATTTTTGGTTGTTCGTTGTTCGTTGTCATTCTTATTTTCAACTTAGACAAAAAAAATGATAATAAAAAATGAATGAATGAATGAAAAAAAACTTTTATTCTGTCCGGAGAGAGAGCGAGAGAGAGAATCTGTTTTATGAATGTACATCATTAGAATCTTTTTGAATCTTTTTTTTTTGTTGTTGGAATATTCTGTAGTTTCGCATTGTATTTAATGAATGAATCCGTCAAAAATAGTCCCGTTCGTTTTTTCATTTGGATCGGATTTTCGGGTATTTTTCTTCACTGAAATAAAATCCATGAACTTCCAGTCATTTCCGTTTCCTATCTCTCTTCTTTTTGTTTGACTATTTCTACACAAATAGCAAAAAAATTGAATTGAAAGAAATCTTTCTCTCCGGTCGATGAACGATGATTTTTCTCTTAGTCATTCATCTTTTTGTTTAGTTAGTCATCATCATCCAATGTCTCCATTGCACACACACACACACCCTGAACCCAAAACAAATTCAGAATCCGCCTTGTTTCTTTCTTCATTTTTTCTTTTCTTATTTCAAAAAAAAAACACCAATATAGTCGATATAGTCGACACTTGCAATATATAACTTGGGCACAATAAATGCCTTCTAATTTCATCCAAGTGTGTGTCTTGTTTGATGTTTGTCAACCATTTTTTTGTTTGAAAAATTTCATGGAAAAAACCCGCCTGTGTTGTATGTTTTTGATATTATAAATAAAACCTATAGGCTCCTAATTACTTTTTTTCAGGAATATATTCTTACTATATGTGTATTTGGATTCCACATAGTTCCACTATATACACATTACCAGTGAAACGAGAGAGAAAAAATACCGAAATCCAATAAAATGGTCCAATCATAAGTCACACTCGCAGAGAATCATTCATTGGCTCCAAAGATTCAATTATCCCCTATGTTCCAACAAACAAATATTGTTCCAGCCTTATTTTTACCGTTTTTTCGTTTTCCCAATCTCTCTCTATATATGTAAAACATTTGAAACACACACAAACAGAAAAAATAGTGCACCATCCCAGAATTCATTTGGAATTACCGTCATGCGCTGTCCGAAAATGCGTCATTTTCCAATGAATCTTTTTCAGTTTCTGTTTCCGAAACCGAAAAATATACAGGATTCTTTAAATTTAAAAAAAACGGTATCCCGATCCACTATTTCAACAAGAATCGATGACGGTGTAATATAGTGTTGTGTTTTTTGGTTGGTAAACTTTAATTGTGTTGAACAGAAGAAACGAAAACTTTTTTCGTTGTTTGTCTGTTGTCATTTACAACTTTGATTCCGGTAGATTCGGTTCATAACTTTTTATTCTTTCAGTTTGCTCTGTTTGTTTGTTTGCAATTTGTCCTAAATAAAAAAAAATTCATTCTATTTTTATAAATTTTGTTTTCTTGTTTTTTTTACTAAAAATGTGAAAAAGCAATCATCATTATCAACAGAATTTTCATTGATAATTTTCATGATTCTTGATTCTTGTGAATATTGCAATCTCTTTACACAAAAAACGCCTACACGTTGATTATTATGATAATAATAATGTTGATGATAATTACGACGGGTGACGACAACGTCTACGACGTCGACTACGAATCATCAACAAAATGGGTAATGTTTAAATGATGAAATAAGACGAATTTCATTAAAATTCTTTGTTTGTTTTTTTCGAGATTAATTTTCAATTTGATTTTTTTTTTGGCTAAAAAAAAGATTTTCTAGTGAACAAAAGAAAAAATTTCTCCATAAACTCACTATCACTCGATATATACCTCTTTCCTGGTTGTTTTTTTTATCGTTTGTTTTGTTTCCATTGATGATGAGGATAGTTCATTTGATCAAATCATGACCGTTGTTGATATTATTTAACAGTGTTTTTCTTGTTGTTCTTGTTGTTGTTGTTTTTCCCCAAATATCATCATCATTCATTCAACCAATAACAAACAACATTCAACCAGGCAAGCAATCAATGGCAAATAAAACAAGCCAGCAAGGGAAAATAATAAATTTGTATCCGCCATTGAACATAAAATAGATAACATTTTTTTCCTGTCATTTTTTATTTTTGTTTTGTATCGATTTTTTTTTTTGCTGATTTTGTTTTTGTTTTTTTTCGACCAAAAACACACTCACTTTTGGACAAAAAGATTTGTAAGTTACATTTTTTTTTCGTTTTCAAATCAATGTCGTTTTCATCATCATTTTTTTTGTTCGAGAATCTCCAAATAAATTCCAGTTGTGTCCATTTATCAAATTAGTTTTTTGTTTCTCTCGATTCTCTTCTCCTTGATTATAACACCGACCCGAAGCATCATTGGTTTCGTTTCAGATTTTTGTCGATTGTGTTGTGTTTCAAATGTTGTTGTTGTTTGGATGAATGAATGAATGATATTAATAGTAATGGTTGTTTGTTTGTTTTATTTTGGTCCTGTCATCGATGTCGAAACACAAACTGCACCGAACTTAACGAACGAACAGTGAAACAAAAAATAATCATAAAAATGGAAATTTTTTGGTTATAATCATAACCATTTTCAGAATTTTATTTGTTTATTTGTAATGTTTGTTCAGATTGTTTCAGTTTGGATCATCATCATAGCTCTGAATTTGTTGTTGTTTTACATTCAACGACAACGATGATGATAATTAAATTAAATCAAATTGAAGCCAAAAATGTGTATTAATTTAACTTGACTTCTTTTTGAATCAAAATTTTCATCCATCATTTCATTGAATCGAATCGAATGAATCGTTTTTTGTCTGATGATCCGTAAAGAATCACTGTAATTGTTGTTGTTATACAGAATCACTGTAGTCATTCGTTGGCTCGGGAATTCAATGGAAATTTATTAATGTCTTTTTTTCCCTCGAATAACCGCTTGCGTTGATTTTATTCGGGATTTTTTTATTTGATGACGACGACGACGAATGAAACACGTGCTATGGTTATGAGTTTATTGTTGTTGTTGTTTAGTGCTTAAATTGTCAGTATTTTGAACGAAATAAAAAAAAAGAGATTTTATCATTATGTCATAAGTGTGTGTGTGTGTTGTGTTTGCTTAATTTAGTTTTGAAGCATTTATCACAGGGTCAATGAAACAAATGTTTGAATAACTTTTTTGTCATTTATTGAAATGTTCATTTTGTTTTTTCCCTTATTTTTTTCTCCCTTATTTTTGGCTTAGATTGAAAAACAAGCGAAAACCTATACTTGGCTTATGTGACACAAGACATATCACACACACAATTTTGGACTTGATCAAAACCAACGGCCTTCCACACACACATCATATGCCTTATTTTTTTCATTAAAATTTTTTAAATGTGAAATCTTCTTAGCCAAAAAACGAAAACAGCCAAAAAACAAACAAACAAAAATGTCAAAATTATCATTAAAAATACATTTTCCTGGTGGTCCAGAATCACCCGAAACAACAATCAAAAAAATTCAATTAGATTCATCGATGAAAGTGAGAAAAGCAATTGAAGAAATTTATTCAAAACAAAATGATCGTCGTGTTAAAATGGGTAAAAGTAAGTGAAAAATTTTTTCTTTCAAAATTCCTAAAATTCCGATTGGAAGTTAAAGGGTTAATTAGTGAGGAAACATTCTTAGTTTTTTAAATGAAAAATTGCATGATTTTTTCTTTTCTCTTCATTTTACTTATAGGTTCCGATTATGCATTATACGCATTTAAAGAAGAAAATGGAATAAAAACAGGATTCTGGCTAGATCCTGAACGTGAATTACAATATTACCTACTTCGTGATGATGCTTGTATTGAATTTCGTAATAAAATTCGTCCATTAAAAATTCGTTTGCTGGATGAATCAATCAAAACAATAAATGTTGATTCAAGTCAAACGGTAGAGAATTTGATGCCAATTATATGCGATAAATTAGGTGTTGCAAATTATGAAGAATATTCACTTTGTCGTGAATCAATCGATCAACCTTTGGAAATGGAAAATATCAGTAACAACATTAACGGTATGAATGGTACAATGAATGGTGGCAGCACCGGTACAGGTGGAACATTAATGCGTAACACCTTGCGTAAAAATAAACAAGATCAAAAAATGGAACAATTAAAACGTAAATTAAAAATTGATGATGATATGAATTGGATTGATCATTCGAAAACTCTTGAAGAACAAGATATTAACCCTTCGACAACCCTTGTGTTTCGACGAAAATATTTTTATTCAGATCAAAATATTGATTCACGTGATCCAATGCAATTACATTTATTATATGTACAAACCAGAGATGCTATTATAAATGGACAACATCCAGTTACATTGGAACAAGCATGTGAATTTGCCGGTATTCAATGTCAAATTGATCATGGTGATTATGTTGAAACTAAACATAAACAAGGATTTTTAGATTTGAAAAATTATCTACCAAAAGATTATTTAAAACAAAAAAATATTGAAAAACGTATTTTTATGGAACATAAAAAACATATTGGTCGTGTTAATAATCTGGATGCAAAAGTTCTTTATGTAACCAAAGCAAGACTGTTGAAAACATATGGTGTTACATTTTTCTTAGTTAAAGAAAAAATGCAAGGTAAAAATAAACTTGTACCAAGATTATTAGGCGTCACTAAAGATAGTGTACTACGATTGGATGAAAAAACCAAAGAAATACTGAAAACATGGCCATTAACAACAGTAAAACGTTGGGCACCAACACCAAATAGTTTTACACTGGATTTTGGTGATTATTCAGATAGTTATTATTCAGTACAAACAACGGAAGGTGAACAAATTTCAAAATTAATTGGTGGTTATATTGATATCATACTGAGACGTAAAAAAGCAAAAGATCATTTTGGTATTGATGGTGATGAAGGATCGGCTATGATTGAAGATTCAGTATCACCATCCAAAGCAACCATTATGCAACATCAACCTGATGCAAAACCATCCAGACCGATTATCGAAGATGTTGCCATACCAGGTATCATTCGTACTGGTACTGGTGGTCCACAATTATTAAAAATTGATCAAATACCAGAAGTAAAACAAATACCTATTGTACAATCACAACCAACATTAACACAATCACCAGTTATGGCTGCACAACATCCAAAATATCTACAAACTGGATTGTCAGATCCACAACGTGCTTTGCTTGGTACTATTGGTACTGGTCAAGATGCAGTACAAAAAGCATTGAATGAATTAGATTCCAAAGCAATTATACCGGAATATGGACCAGATTTGGGTTATAAACAAGATCAATTGGATGTTAAAAAGGCAACAGTATCATCACAAATGGCTGCATTGAATGCAGCAACTGCACAAGTTTTAACCCTGACTTCAGTACCCGAAGAAGAAGTTGATCATCCAGCTTTGGGTGCTGCTATTAGTCAAATAACAACAAATCTGCCGGCAATGGCAAAAGATGTTAAAATGATTGCTGCACTATCGGATGATCATGATCGTGGTGATCGTTTGATTGATGCAGCCCGAAATTTATGTAATGCATTTTCGGATTTATTACGTGCAGCCGAACCATCAAATAATGTACCGCGACAGAATTTGATTACAGCCGCTAATAAAGTAAGTGATGCAACATCAAACCTCCTTTATAATATTGATGATGAAAATATGGATCGTGAAGCATCGGATACATTATTGTCACTATCAAAACCGGTAGCAAATGCAACAGCCAAATTAGTATTGAAAGCAAAAGATGTTGCAAGTAGATGTGATGATCAAGCATCAAAAAATCGTGTAATTAGTGCTGCAACACAATGTGCTCTAGCTACATCACAATTAGTTTCATGTGCTAAAGTTGTAGCTCCAACTATACATAGTCCAAATTGTCAAAAACAAATTGTTGATGCTTCGAAAGAAGTTAGCAAAGCAGTTGATAATATTAATCGTGTTTGTAAAGATTCTATACAAGATTATCATTTAAATGGTCAAGTTGATCAAGCTGCTGGTGAAGTTAATGATGCTTTAAATAATCTATTGAATTATGTACGATCATTGGGTTCGACTGGACATCGTGGACGAAAACAACCTGGTGATGATGGTGCTGTAGATACTATCCTTGATGCTACTGATCGTTTGTTTAGTAGTACTGGTGATGCATCTGAAATGGTTAAACAGGCAAAAATTCTTGCACAAGCTACATCACAATTAATACAGAATATTAAAGGTCAAGCTGAAACCCAGCCGGATTCTGATATACAAAAACGTTTACTGTCAGCAGCAAAAAGCCTTGCTGATGCTACATCACGTTTGGTTGAAGCTGCAAAAGGATGTGCTACGAATCCAAATGATTCAAATTCACAAGCAGCATTACGGGCTGCAGCAGAAGATTTACGTAATGCAACGAATACAGCCGCAAGTAATGCATTGAAACAAAAACTAATGAATCGTTTGGAAGCAACTGCAAAACATGCTACTGCAATGGCTACACAGAATATTGCTGCCGTACATGGTTGTGCACCATACAATCAAAACGGACCGAATCAAAATGAAATGAATCAATTATGTCGTGAAGTGAATGGTTCAATTCCACCGGTTGTCAGTAGTATAAAAGCCTATCATAATGAACCAAATAATTCAACAAAACAATCACAATTAATAAATTCATGTGAAAATTTTATGGGTCCTTCGCTTCGATTGGCAAATGTTTCGCTATCATCTTCGCCAACTATATCGGATAAATCAGCATCCATACAGCTGACACAATCAGCTCAACAATTAGCCGAAGCATTATCCGAATTACGTAGTTGTTTAACAAAAGCATCCGAAGCATGTAGTTTTTCAAATGAAATTAATGCTGCAATCGATAATATTCGTCAATTGAATATAGAATTATCTGAATGTCGTATGGCTGCGCTGAAACATTCATTAAAACCATTACCTGGTGATAATTTTGATCACTGTTCATCACGATTGAATTCTGCTTGTAAATCAGTTGCATCAGCAATGGCACAACTGTTAAGTGCAACATCACAAGGTGAACAAAATTATATTGGGACAGCATCTCGTGAAGTAACAAGTTCATTAAAAAATTTAACCAGTTCAGCAAGGGGTGTTGCTGCAACTGCTAATGAACGTGATGTACAAATGCAAGTATTGGATCATTCAAATCAAATTCTTGAATTATCGGTTACATTATTCGAAGAGATACGTTGGGCATTGGAAAATAGCCAGGATTCAGAACGACATCAACGTTTAACAAATATTGCTAAATCATTATCAAGTGCATTACAAAATTGTGTAACTTGTTTGCCAAGTCATAAAGATTTGGATGATTCTATTCGTCAGATTTCCGATTCAACTCGTTCATTAACCCTTGATCATCATTATTCATCACATAAATCATATGCTGAACTGCAAAATGATATTCAAATGGCTGCAACACGTTTGAATGAATCAACATCCGAAGTAATTGAATCATCACGTTTACCATCGAAATTGGCACCTGTATCGAAAAATTTTGCCCTTCATTATTCAACATTATTTGAATTGACAAATGAAATTTCCGGACAAACATCGGACAATCTGGTTAAACAACAAATTCGTTCTTGTTTAGATGGTCTATCCGCATCTTCAAGTCGATTTTTACAATCAGCCAAAACCGTATCCGCCGATCCAAATGCACCGAATTCAAGTAGTCAAATGGCTGCTGCAGCACGTTCAGTTACACAAAGTATAAGTAATTTGTTGGATATTTGTTCATCATCGGCTCCAGGACAAAAAGAATGTGACCAAGCAATACAAAATATTCAAATGATGCGTTCATATTTGGATAATCCATCCATTCAACTGAATGATTCAACATATTTTGAATGTTTAGAATTGGTAACGGAAAAAAGTCGTCGTTTAGGTGATGCTATGACTGGTATTGCTAATAATGCCCGACGAAATGAACATGAAAGTTTTGGTGAATCGGTACGTGATGCATCGGATTCTGTATGTGGTTTGTTGGAAGGTGCAGCACAAGCTGCTTATTTAGTTGGCGCATCTGATCCAACTAGTATTGCTGGTCGTGCTGGTATTATCGATATAAATCTATTGAATCGTTGTCAGGAAACTATACATAATGCATGTGCACAACTGACAGCACCGGCTGCAACAAAAGATCAGATAATACGTTGTGCAACGGATATTGCCAAATCAACTTCGAATTTATGTAATGCATGTCGTGTTGCATCATCACGTACACAGAATCCATATCATCGAAAAAATTTCGTACAATCAGCTAAAGATGTTGCAAATGCAACAGCAACATTGATTAAAGAAATTAAACCATTGGAAGAATCATCTGCTGCACATATGAATGAAAATTGTCGAATTGCAACTCGGCCATTATTGGAATCGGTGGATAATTTAATTTCATTTGCAAATAGTCCGGAATTTGCATCGGTACCGGCACAAATAAGTGGTAAAGCACGTCAACATCAACAACCAATTACACAATATGGCAAAGCTATAATTGATGCATCATCCAATATGATTATGTCTGCCAAAACATTGGCCATCAACCCGAAAGATCCACCTGGTTGGCAAATTCTTGCTAATCATAGTAAAAATGTTAGTGATTCAATAAAAAAATTAGTAACATCGATAAAAGATGCATCACCTGGTCAAAATGAATGTGATGATGCACTGGAAAAATTGGGTAGTTGTATTAAAAAATTGGATCAATCATCATTGGATGCAATCAATAAAATACTACATGTACGTAATGATAATACAGCTAAAGGATTTCGTGAAGCCGTAAGTGCATCACTTTCGGAAATTCGTGAAAATATTGATCCAGTTCGTGTGGCTGGAAAATCAAAAGCAGAAAAATTAGGTCATTCAATAACACAATTGATTGGATATTTTGATCTGTTAGTATCAAATTCAATTGGTTATGCATCAAAAATACCGGACGATAAACAACAAAATCAAATTTTAGATAAATCAAAAGCTGTTTGTGAAAGTGCATTACAATTGATTTATACTGTAAAAGAATGTGGTGGTAATCCAAAAGCAACATCACTGCATAGTGAAATTGAAGATTCAAGTCAAGATATGAAAAATGCTATAAAAAATTTTGAAAATCTAATACAATCAGCTGCATCGGAAGAAGGACATGTTAATAGTATTATTGAACAACTGACAAAATCATTAACCCGTATTACTGCATCATCGGCTATTTATTCGAATGGTAGTGGATCAAGTCCGGATAATCTTTCATATGTTGATTATCAAACAAGAATGGTTGCAAATGTTAAAGATATTGCTAGAATAGCACAAGATATGGTAAGTGATAGTTAATACTGGATGACAATGATGGTTTTAATTAACTAAATTCTGTTTGTTTTCATTTGTTACTTCAGAGTGCTAAATCATCAACACAGGTATCACAACTTGGTTCACTATGTACACGTTTATCGGAAAATTATGCCAATTTAGCAAATGATGTTAATGGTATTGCTGCTGCTACCAATAATATTGAGGTATGTTTTTTCAGCCAAAAAAATATTTGCAATGAATTTGACATTTGAAAATATATTTATTTTTTTTTTTGTCATTTCATTGCGTTGTAGACTGCATCACGTATTAAAAGTAGTGTACAAGAACTTGGTACAGCATGTGTTGATATTGTAAAAAATGCTGATTCCTGTCTGACTAATCCAGGTGATTCATATAGTCAACGTGAACTGACTGATAGTGCACGAAATGTTTCGGAAAAATGTTCATATGTTTTAGCTGCATTTCAAGCTGGATCTCGTGGAACTCAGGCTTGTATTATGGCTGCCAATTCTGTACAGGGAATTATCGGCGATATTGATACAACAATTTTATTTGCAAATTCTGGTGCCTTGAATCCTGAAGATCCAAATGATTCATTTGGTATTTATAAAGATGAAATTCTTAAAACAGCCAAAGCATTGGTTGAAGATACAAAAACATTGGTAGCTGGTGCTGCTTCCAGCCAGGAAGCATTAGCTGTTGCTGCACAAAATGCTGTCCAAACTATAACACAATTAACAACCGCTGTCAAACAAGGAGCAGCAACATTAGGATCGAATAATTCCGAAGCACAAGTTATGTTATTGAATTCGGTAAAAGATGTTGCTATTGCATTGAATGAATTGATTGATGCAACGAAAACAGCATCGGGTAAAAATATCAATGATCCAGCGATGATGCATTTGAAAGATTCGGCCAAGGTAACTTATAATTTATTATTTACATTTAAATTTTACATTTAACATTTTGGCTTGATTACAGGTAATGGTAACCAACGTTACATCATTATTAAAAACAGTAAAAACAGTTGAAGATGAACAACAACGTGGAACACGTGCGCTGGAAGCAACAATCGATGGAATTGAAGGTGAAATCCGTAGCTATGATAGTGGTAGTATGTATATTAATCAAGATGTAACACCGGAACATTTAATTCGAGCAACCAAACCGGTAACAATGGCAACAGCAAAAGCTGTTGCTGCTGGTACTAGTGGACAACAAGATGATATTATTGTTGTTGCAAATATGGGAAGAAAAGCTATTCATGATTTGTTACAAGTGTGTAAATCAGCTGCTTTGTTGGCTGATAATCAAGAGATAAAAATACGTATATTAGATGCTGGAAAAAAATGTTCATATGATTATCAACAATTATTGAAAATTATTTTCCATATTCTACAACGTCCAACAAATGTAAACGATGTTAAACAACAATTATATCAAATGTCACGGACGATTGCTGCATCGGTTACCGAAATAGTATCGTTAGCTGAAATGTTAAAAAATGTTGATTGGGTTGACCCAGAAGATCCAACTGTTATTGCTGAAAATGAATTGCTAGGTGCTGCATCATCAATTGATTTAGCAGCGAAAAAACTTGCAAATCTTCAACCACGTATCGATAGTATTAAGGTAAGAAAAAATATTCAGAAAAAAATCTATCATTTTTATCATCACTTTTAATCATTCTTTTGGTGATATGTTTGATATTCTTGGTTGTACTTATGCTATACAAATCAACCAAGAATCAGACATATAATCCAAACGTTTGATTTGATTCATCCATTTTGTGTTTATTTGTGACTTTTTATCGATTGACTTTTGATTGATTGATTCATTAATTCATTGATTTTTCTCATTACAGCTTCCTGATGAAGATTTGAATTTTGATGAAATCATATTGGAAGCGGCTAAATCGATTGCACAGGCAACAGCAATGCTTATACGTGCTGCATCAAATGCCCAAAAAGAATTAGTTGCAACGGGTAAAGTTGATGCACATGGTAGTGGTGGTGTTCATCAATTTTCCGATGATGATCAATGGTCCGAAGGATTAATTTCGGCTTCCCGACACGTGGCTGCTGCTACACATAGTTTAGTTGAAGCTGCAAATGCTTTAGTTCTTGGACAAGCATCGGAAGAGAAATTAATTTCAGCTGCAAAACAAGTAGCAAGTTCAACTGCACAATTATTGGTTGCTTGTAAAGTTAAAGCCGATCCTGAATCACAAGCAATGAAACGGCTGCAAACAGCCGGAAATGCAGTGAAAAAAGCAACGGATAATTTGGTTCGTGCAGCACAACAAGCAATCGAACAAGAAGAAGAACAAAATTTAATCATTAGTAAACGTCGTGTACAAGGAATTACACAGGAAATTGTTGCACGTGAAGAAATATTAAAAAAAGAAAGAGAATTAGTTGAAGCTAGGGAAAAATTGGCTGCAATTAATCGTGCCAAATATGGTAATAGGCCACCAGATGAAAAAGATTTTGGTTTCACTTCGGTACAACAATTTAATAATACTTATTATCAACAACAAGATCAACAACAACAAACATTCAATCATAATCATCCTCATCATTTTCATCAAGAAAATTAACATTAATCAATCAATACAAATTACAAAATTGATCGACCTTTAATCGATACTTCTTTGTTAACTTACTTGTGACACACATAAATATAATATATTATTATTTAACTTTTGCCATTTTATTTTGTTGCCTTGTTTTAGTCATCCATATATTCATCCACATCTACCACACATCCGAATATTTTCATTTTCAAATATTTTTTTCTTTCTTTTGTTTGACGCACAAATTTTTTATTTTATTTCTTTACCAAAAAAAAAATTATTGAATTCTTTGCCAAAAACATTAACACTTGAAATTTTGTGAATTTTTGGAAACAAACAAAAAAGTGCCTAAAGTATCAACAACAACAAAATCTTATAAACCAAAAGAACTTTTACAATGATAAATATCTATCTTTACATAATAAACGATTGTTTTTTAAATTGTGTTAAAATCATCATATCACAAAATTCTGTTATAACCCCCCCTGAAATAAACAAA
>ERZ500997.199-NODE-199-length-16650-cov-6.495511_pt1 | contig 16650 bp, 19 predicted proteins | sample MGYA00248826_ERZ500997 | MGnify/ENA primary metagenome ERZ500997 (study PRJEB25958, sample SAMN03398524) | human skin metagenome | study: EMG produced TPA metagenomics assembly of the Human Skin Microbiome Metagenome (human skin metagenome) data set.
GGCATTTTTTTCATTGAATCATTTGATTTCAAAAAAATAAAAAATCGAGAACAGCAATGTAGTCGTTTGTCCAATGATTGTCATTGAAATTGTTCCAATTTTATTTTCAAGTAAAACAAAAAAAAATGACAATAATAATCATGTCAATTATTAGACTTTGAAATGGGAAACATTTTTGAAATCGGAAAAAATTCAAAATTCTCGATTCAAATTTTTTCTGGTGACAACATTGTCTATGTACAGGTCACTGACACACATGGAAATCGGCGTGTATTCCTAAAAAAACATCTTAAACGATACGCGTGCACCGAGAAAAAGACGATGTTTTTGCACGCATTATTTTCGACACTGACAACATGTTCGAAATTCTTAGATTCTGAAAAAAATTTCAATTTTTTGAATTTGGTTTTTGAAAGTAAAAAAAAATATGTTTCGTACAACAACACATTATAAATATTGGATATTTGATGATGAAGATGAATTATATAGACGTCGTCAAGAAGCTAATCATCGTTTTATTCGTGATAATATCACATTGATTAATGTAAAGGTTAGATTTTCATCAATTTTTTGATTCGAAGATTTAAATTTTTTGCTGTTTCTCTATAGCCAGATGAAGTACCAAAGCATTTCCTAACGTTGGCCGAAGAAGTTGCTCTGGTTAATTATTACCTAAGTTTATTAAGAGATTTTTGTCGCCGATTTAATCCACCCATACCCAAATATGTTACGGTAAATTATTTCTTTTTTATTTGACTTTTTGAATTTCATTGAAATCTTTTTGTGATAGAGTACATCGATACAATATTTCAAACGTTTTTATCTAAACAATTCCGTTATGGAACATCATCCAAAACATTTAATTGTAACATGTGTATATTTAGCAGCAAAAATTGAAGAATTTAATGTTACAATGGATCAATTTGTTAAAAATGTTAAAGGTGATCGTGAAAAAGCAGCTGAAATTGTATTGAATAATGAACTTTTATTATTACATAAAATCAATTATCAACTGATAATTTGGCATCCATATCGTTCGATTGAAGGATTTTTAATCGATATCAAGGTAAAACCAAAGGAAAATTTTTCATTTTTTCAATTGTTGTTTCTTTTTCGGATTAGACTCGTTGTAAATCATCATCATCAAATCAAGATCCGGAACGTTATCGTCAACATATCGATACATTTATTGATCAATGTTTTCTTACCGATGCATTTTTTCTTCTCTGTCCAAATCAATTGGCATTATTAGCCATTATTTATGCGGCCGATAAATTTGGTGAATCAATGGATGAATATTTACAGATATTATTTGGCGATAATAGTTCAAATGAAATCGCGTTTCTTCATAAATGGATGATAAGTATGTTATGATGATCTTTGTTTTTCTTTTTGTTTTCTGTAATATCTTTATAATATCTATGTAGAGACCAATGATTTGATAAGAAAAATTGAACAACCAGCCAAAAATTATGTCAAACAAATTGATTCAAAATTAGAATATATACAGAATAAATTAATGTCATTGAAACGAACTGGTTCATCATCCAAACGGCCAATCGATTCTGATGAAGAAGAAATTGATGATGATAATGATCAAATCCAAGATGATGATGATGATGATGTAGTGATGGAAAATGATACAACCACCATTCCATATGAACGCTATTCATCACATTATCGTTCTGCACAGGATCGAAATGAACAAAATATTTTGGAACGATCCAATAACAAACGTAATAAATAATCGACCACCATCAAACAACCAGTATTATTATGAATGCAACAGGTGGTCAAGAAATTTTTTTACCTGTAAAATTTGTGATGAAAAAGAATTTATAAAATATGAAATAATTTTAAAGAAAAATAATCAAAACCTCAATCATTGTTGGTCGATTACGTTTTCGTTGTTCAATACAATATTTGGCTAAAATTATTAATTTTGATGCTAATTGTTCGTTCCATCCATCATCATCATTATTATTATTCAAACATTTTTGATCGAAAATTTGTAAAAATTTATTGCGATCAATCCATTGTTGATATTTTTGTTCAATCAATTCGATTAGATCGATATTTCGATCATATTTTATCGGTTGTTGTTGTTGTTGATCAAATTCCTCACCAATCATTTCATCAATATAGGATACCATATCAGATTCATCACGATTTGGATCAAATGCAGCCATACCTGTTAATAATTCCAACAGAACAATACCAAAACTAAATGTATCCATTTTTACGGAAATATCACCACGAAATGCTTCAGGTGCCATATAAACACTAGTACCTTTAACAGTTTTGGTAACAATAGTTGTTTCCCAATTTGAATTTGAACCTTGTCGTACCAGACCTAAATCACCTAATCTTGCACGAAATTGTTGATCCAATAGAATATTTGCACTTTTTATATCACGATGTACAAATGGTTTATTTGTATTTGAATCAATATTATTCGAATAAGTATGTAGATAAACAATTGCATTGGCAATATCATTGACGATTCGTAAACGTTCGACAAATGATAATGGTCGCTTCGTTATTGGTTGTTTCGGTTGTGCAAACATATAATTATAAAGTGAACCATTAGCCATATATTCAGTTATTATACAAAAATTTGGACCATCATCGGAATAGCCGAATAATTTAACAAGATTTGGATGACGAAAATGATACATAATATTCAATTCGGAAAGAAATTCTTGACGATTATTATCATAATCATTATCTTGATTTTCAATCGATGGTAATTGTTTAAAGCGTTTAACAGCTACAAATTTTAAATCCAAAATATTCATACGAAATGGATTCTGCAATAATAATGCTGTTGTTGAACAACGAAATACTTCACCAAATGAACCTTCACCTAGCTTTGTACCACCATCGTTGATGGATTTTGATGAAAAATTTTCAGTTGCATTACAAAGATTTTGATATGAAAATCGAATGAGTGAATCCATTGAATTATCATTGATCGATGTATCTTTTGGACAATCATTTATTGTTGTAAATGACATAAGTGATTGATTCGGTGCTGTTGGTCTTGCCATCATCGACATTGTTGTTCTTGAACGATAACCAGGTAAATCTGTCCAATTTTGTTCTGCTATTTTAACAACATTATCATCATCATTATCTGTCGATGGTTTATGTTGTTGTATAGAATTACGAATCAAATCAGCAGCACGAACAAGACCAGATTGTTCGAGAAATTCGATGACATCACCAATTGTATGTCTTCGACGGCCATATGTTGACCAATATTGTATCATTGCATTTGCAGCACTACAACCTGATCGTTTGCGTTGTTCATCTAACAATGCAATATCAGTTGTACGAAATAAAAGTTGTTCAGGATGATCAGGATTTCTGATGATTGTTGCCAATAATTTCCAATTATCTTTAATATCCAACAGACCAATTAATTGATGAATAATTGTTGCTGGTAAATGACGAAATTCATTTGAAAATGATAATGATTCCGGTACATTGATCATTCTTATTCGCGAATCTTATTGATTTAATTGAGCGAAAAACAAGGCAAAATTTAACACATAATGTGAAGTGAGTGAAGAAAAGAAATTAAAACAAAAACAAAATTCTTATCATTCGAAATCGGCAATCAAGGATGGCAGGTTTTTTCTGTTCTGTTCAAAGGGTGGAGCCATCGTTTTTTTGTTATTCGTTCGAATTCGAATGTTGGAAAACATTTGAAAAATTTGAAATCAGATTAAAAAAAAAAATTTTTTGGTTTGTGATTTTTATTGATTCATGTACGATTATCATCATCATCATTGTCACTAATATCCTCATCATCATCTTCGTGATCATTATATTCGACATCAATATCCGAACGACGATGTTTTCGCTGACGTTTTTTCATTCGATGTGATGAATATTTTCGTTTGGTTTTCTTCGATTTAATTCGATGACTTTTACGATATTTTTTTCGTCGTTGTTTTTCTTGGTCATCGTCATCATCATCCTCACTTGTTGTTGTTGAATCGTTTTGAAAATTATTTTGTAATTGAAAAACGGTCCTGGTATCAATGTGATATAAACGAATATAAAGACGAAATGTTGCCAATATAAGACCAATTATATTGGATAAATGATAATCAAGTAGATAATTTTTTTCACTATAAAAACTGCGAATACTTAATAGAACAATTGTACCGACAATATATAATGCCAAAAGATAACGTTTTTGTCGTCGAAATAATAGATAAAATCCGGCCATCGATGTTGATGCAACATTACCATACAAAAATATTTTTGCCGTCAATAATTGTTGTTGAATTTTGGATGATGAAATAGCCTGTTTGATTTTATCTTTATTATCCGAATCATCCTCATCATAATTGATGTGTTTATCATCATCTAAATCATCATCATTATCAACCAGATCTGTATAGATAGCAGTCAAATCTAATTGATATATCCATAATGAACAAAAAATACTGGCAACCATTGCAATGAACAATAGACGATCGGTCCAATGTTTCCAATCAATTACCAAATTCATTTCGTTATTTCTTGTTCTGGTTTGACCAATATTTTTTGAATCAAACTTATTCCATTTAAATATTATATTTCACAAAAATTCGATTAATTATAATTAGTTTATTTATTCAATCATTATAAATTTACAGAATAATAAGATATAATTAGAGAAAAAAAGCAAATTACCACAAATCAATCGATACACAATTTAACTAAAATTATTATTATCATCATCATTGATCAAAAATTGAACTGAATCGGTGATCAATAAATTTCATAATCAATGGGGAAAAGAGAGAAACAAAACTCGTGTGTATTGGTGTTTGGTGGAAGTGTATACAAAATGTAAATAAAATTGTAAAACATTTTTCAGATGTTGATTGATTGATTGGGGTGTATAGTGTGTTGTTGAAAAAAAGTGTCACTCAGATTTGCTATTTCAAACGATGATTAATTAAATTAATCCCAATGTCAAATTGATTCAATAAAATATTGTTGTCGTTAGTTAATTTTTCTCTTCTTTTTTTGGTTTCATTTGTTTCGTTTATTCGGGGTATATCACATGAAATGTTTTTAAGCAAGATAATTATATGTATCTCTTGATCCTTCTGATCGTTCCAGATATTCTTTTTCAATTAAAACTTCGACACATTTCTAAATATTTTTTTGAATTAAATAAGATTAGAATGAAACAAATGATAAATCAATGTAATTTTTGTAAATACCTTGATAACATTAACATTTGGTTTGAATCGTAATGATAATTGATTAATTACTTCGGCTAATAATTGTTGATGTTTCAATGTTCGACGCATTTTCATTATACGAACAATAGCAGCCTAAGATTAAAATTTAAATAAAATCTTTTCAATTACACTATTTTTGGAAAACATACCTGAATAACTAATTTACGATCTTCTTCAATATGTTTATGCGTTTTTTCCTGATCTTGGCGCATTTCGGTTTTCATTGGTGCATTAATATTGACACGATATTTTTTATTTTTATATCCCAAATACAACGAAAGACGTGTATGTGGATGTAGAATAAATTCATCACCATTACCACCTGTGGATGAACAGCTATTTGTATCGGTGGACATTGCTGTTGAATTGTTATTTGCTGTTGATGATTCACGTATCATCGACGATGGACCGACCGATTTATTGAATGCTTGACTATTATCACAACTATCATTATCAACAACACAAGATTGATCACAATCGGCCGGATTAGAAATGGCCAATAATTTTGTTTTGAGCAATATTTGCAAAACTTGATGTAGAATATCTTCTTTAATTTCGGTAATATCATGTAGTTGTTGTACGGTCAGATTATCAGTAGTATTGTATTGTAATAGCACGGCCATTTGATAAGTTGATGCCTACCAATTGCAAGGAGAGTCATTTTCGTTTTTTCAACAACAACAAAAAATTTCAAAATTACCTGGAAAGTATAACGACTTTTAAAACAATTGGCCACTAATTCACCTTTGGACATACTATATATCCAAAGTAATTTTCGTCCACTATGTTGAGCACTATAGAATTTAGTGAAACGATTAACACATTGTTCCAACTAGAATCAAAAATGAGATTAGTAAAAATTTAAACGAGAATTAAAGATTACCTCATTTGGCAGAGTAAAAGAAAAACTTTGTTGAAAAGGCCAAGAACCAAAACTTAACACTTGTATGGAAAAATCGACTGGAACAAAAATGAATTTGAATTACAATTTACAATAAACCAAATTCAAAAAGTCAACTTACTATCAAGTGCTTCACTAGATTCGCCAAGATATTTTTTAAACAATTCATTTAAATCTTTACTTAGGCCAATATCCTGAAACATTCGTTGCAATTTGGACGTATATTCGAACCCACAAGAATGCTAAAATGTTGAATAATTGTTGAAAAAAATAATAAATTGAAAAGAAACACAAAAATGATAGCAATTCCATTTTACCTTTAATTTCGAGATCATACTAGCTTCGGCATCATCACTTGCCGACATATGTTGTACAAGACGTTTAGCCAACATTTTACTATAGAATTTTTGAAATACATCTTTATCTTCAATGTATTTGAATACAATCATCTATTCACAACGGGAAAGACGGATTAAAATTTCTAAAATATGAAAAAAAAGATTCGTCTACTTACCACCTGATTTAATGTTTCTTCAAGCTCGTTTTCTTCGTGTATTTTCGATGTCTTTTTCAACAATAAATCACAATATTTTGCAAGTAATTCCGGTGATTTTGTTGAATTTGAATTATCAGTAACTGCATTTTTATTGATAAATTTTCCACATGCTTTATCCAGTGCAGCAACAAAACCCGAATCATTCAAAAAAGCATCCTGTACTAATTTGCTGAATTTTTTATGCACAGCTAATATTGTACTGACATAGATTTTCGGATCTTGTACAGCAATTTCATTACATTTTTCAATAGCACCAAGACCTTGATGTGTAATATGTGCTTCGAGTCGATTTTTCAATTCACCAAGACCATTCGGTATACGCATTACAAGCTGATACATTCGTCCAAGATCTTCATTTTTATCATCATTCAATAGATTTTGAAATTCTTGATGAAATTTTTCCAAATGATCTTCAATCAATACCCGTTCACAGGTTTTCATAAGTAATCCTAATGTATTTTTATGTAAATAAAGCATAATTCGTCGATTTTCTTCCTGAATTCTTTGTTCAGCTTTTTTCATATATTCGGTGACAGAATTTTTGGCCAAAAAATTTTCACTTTCCATTCGGTAAAATCGTTCAGTATCAAGAAAAAATTGTACCTCAAATGCTTGCTGATAAACTGAAAGATTTGGTCCTTTCTGATGATTATCCGATTCATTGATGCCAAGTTCAACTTGAAAATTTTGAAAAAAATGATTAAAATAAACATAACAAACAAAACAGAAAAAACTTACCATAACATCCCATAACACCACTGATGAGACTAGTATTGATTGTTTCACCATTTCGTTCTTTTTCAATCAATTTCAACACTGCACTAGTAACCTGTTGGTTTAATTTGGAGAATAAAACTTCACGCCAGGTAACCAATGCTAATTGATATATTTCATAAATATCTTTATGACCTTCATCACATTCACGTTTTACCCAATGACGATTTAGATAGGCACATATACCATTCAATACACGACTTGAAAATTGATAATCTTCCCAATGTTTTGTATAGAATCGAAGAACTTCTTCATCATTTAGATCACGACCATTCTATTTAAATTCAAATTCAAATAATCATTGCAATTTACAAAAATTAATCAATGAATACCTCAAGCAAAGTGGTAAGATAATCTTGAAGAAAACTACGAATTCTTTTATATAATTCATAACCGACAAATTGTGCACCACTGCCGCTACTATTATTTCCTCCACCACCATTATTCGTTATTGGACGACGTAAACGTTGATGTGATGATGATGACAATGATATTTGGCCACTATTCGATGATGATGAGCCAGCATTACTGGCTAATGAACTAAAATGAGAATTATTTGATGATAATGATGATGATGATGATGTTTGAACCGATGTACAATAATTATAAACATGACTATTTTAAAATTGAAAAAACAAAATCAAAAATCATTCAATTGACAAAAAGGATAAACTTACGTATAAAGTTCCATATAACGTATTTTAGACATTCCTTGATTTTTATGTTTATAAACTTGTTCAATACCATTTCGTAAATCATCCCAAATATTATCCAATTCTGTTGTACGTGGTATTGTTGTTGCGGATGTCGATGATGATGATGAAGCCATCATTATTATACCATTATTATTTGCTGCGTTTGGATAAAATTGTGATGTCGATGATGATGATGATGAGAATCGTTGCTGATCAATAAAATTTCTTGATGTTGATGGAATAGGTTGTTGTGGAGAATTATTATCTGATGATGAGGATGATGGATATGAAGCCATTTGTGTTCGAAGAAATTAATTTTTCATCAAAATTCAAAACAAAAACACATTTATCTTATGAGTGAGAAGAGAGCAGGGTAGAAAAAAATTTAGTCGAAATAGTCGATACGAATCGAACACTAATCAAGAATTCGATTTTTTTTTTGTTGAAGAATTTTTCAGAGATCAATCAAAAAACACCACACAATGAGACAATGAAAAAGTGGAGAGAGAGAATTGAACCTCAAACACACACAGAAAAACAAAAAGAATTCTTTATTTCAATTAAAAATTCTTAATTAGAAGAAAATTAAAACAATCAGCGACCAAACAAACAAACGACGACGACGTCGTTTTTTGTATAATTTATCTCAAGAAAGTTTGTTTGTTTTTGTTTTAATCGCTTTTAATTTTCTTATATTTTTCGATGACTACGAAGACGACGACGACAAAACACGCAACCACCATCATTACACCAAACAAAGCAAAGTATTTTTTGTTTTGCCTTGTTTCTTTCTTTCTCGTTCGCTTCTCAAATCAACTTGACGACTCGAATGTCTGCACTTTGCTTTGTGAGATGAATGCATGTGATATTTAGCCAACCAAGTAGCCAAGTCGCAAAAATAAAAATGTTGAGGATGATCAAGGAGGAGGAGTGGATGAAGCTCATTCACTTGTTCCATGAACAACGCACATAACGTAAAAAAATTTACGAAAAAACAGAAAACACTAATGATGCTGATGATGGTCATAATGATTGTGACCAGCATCGATACTTTTGAAAAAAATAGATAATTGTGGTATTGAATGTAAACGTATGATAAACGTAAGCACTATCCGTTTGCTATTGTGACTATAAACGTTATTTTTTCAAAATCCGAAAAATTGTTTTCATTATACAATGCTACTACCTCTCCACTATTAAAAAATATGAACCACTACTTTTCGAATTTTTTTGAATGGTGTATAAAATTTCACTTGTCATCATCATCATCGTGATTATCATTATCTTCATCGATGATCGGATCATATTTCGACAAAGATGATGGACAAAAACCAATCAAATTGGCCAATTTGTTTGTTTATTTGTCAAAATCGAAATTGTGAACAATTAAAAAGAGACAAACAAAAATACGGAACAAAAGTAAAGTCAATCCGAACAATAATTGCATCAATGTATTCATTTCAAAATCAAAATCGAAAATTATGACATGACATATGAATCACGAGAGAAAACAAATGATGATAATAAACATTATTTTGAAGAAATCATCATAATATTCGAATGACGCCATTCAAATTATAAATATTGTTTGTTTGTTTATTACGGTGAAGATTTGTACATTTGAAAACGTCACATCAATTGGGATTCTGTTGTTTTAGTTGCGAAAATGAATTTATTTTCGATCAAGAAATGAAAATTGGCATCATCCTCAGAAAAAGCAAAAACCAATGTCAATGTCTTTTTTAGGCGCCCAACACAGTGATACCTTGATTAACAACTGGATGCTGTTGGTTAAAATTGTTATTGTAGGCTACGTATTTTCTTTTTTGTTTTGCATTAATAATGTGCGTAGCAAGAAAAATTAACCAAAACAATTTAATCAAATTTAATTGAATTTGAAAAATCGATCAATACATAATGCCTGGGAATGGATTACGAAATTTCAAAATTTACAATTTTGTGAATAATAATTTGAAAGCAGTGTAATGTCCGACCACAGTTATAGTCGAAATTCAGGACGTAATTCAGGTAGTGGTGGAAATCCAATTTATTCTCATGAAAAAAGTTTAAAAAAATCTTCAAATCGTTCAACGACGGCCACGGCAAAAAGTTTGAATAAAATGATAAAAAAATCATCCACATCAACAGCAACATCATCAACAACAAATCTAAGTAGCAGTGGTATTAGTAGTAGTTATAATAGTAATAATGCAAGTGGAAGTGGATACAAAACTACATTCATAGATAATGCAACCATGTTTTCATCAGCTAAAGCCGGTAGTAGTAATAGTGGTGGAAAGGTGGACATTGATCCAAATTTTATTAATCAAATATTTGAACTACAACAACATCAACATCAACCATCGACAAATAATCAATCAACGGAAATGGATTGGATGAATTGTAAGGCAATTAATCTTGGTGAATCAACAATAAAAACATCGTCATTGGAGTTACAATCAAAATATATCGGCAGGGATTTAGGAATCAACAAATCAACACCAACAACAAGTAGTAAATCAAAAAAATGTTAACCATCAATGAAAATAATAAAAAATAAATTTATTTAGTTTTCATGAATGTTACCCCCATTTTTTCCAACAAAAATGAATAAAGACCAGGGACCAGAGAAAAAATAAAATACTAAAATAAAATCACACATTTGATCGAATCCAATCAATATATTGGGTAACTCTAATTTTTTGGAAGCAAGAGAGTGAGAGAAATTCAATAAAAGAAAAAATTCAATGATAGATACCTTGTATAAACACCTGGATAACCAGCCTGTGCACAACGATTACCAAATGAAACAATACCTATGATTGTCCAACGTCGATCTTGATCTGGTAACATTAAAGGACTTCCTGAATCGCCCTGTGTAGTGTTTGTTTGTGTGTAGGTAGAACGGGTTAAAGAAATTCAAGTTAAATTAAAAAACAAACTTACCTGACAAGCATCTTTACCACCTTCAACAAAACCAGCGCAAAGAAAATTTTGATTAATTGGTTGAAAATAACGTTTATCACAGTCATGATTATCCCAAACAGGTAATGATACTTGTTGTAATCGACCACTTTGTTGGCCACCATATTTTGTGGTTCCCCAACCGATAACAGTGGCCATATAGCCAACAAGATTACGTGAATGAATCGATGATTTCAAATCGGGTAAACAAATTGGCCAAACAGATTCGGGTACAAAACGTATATTACGATCTAATCGTAATAAGCAAAGATCATTATAAAAACCATTACGTTTAAATTCTGGATGCTGCATAATGGTTATAACATTGAATGTTTGTTTATCCATTTCATTATCCTTGTTATCATTATTTAAATCATGTACACCCAATTTAACCAGTAAATTTTCACGTGCATACAATTGACCACGTTGATCCGAAAGACAGTGCGCTGCTGTTATAATCTATAATATAAAGGGGGAAAATTGTAAAATTATAACGGGAAATTTTGCAACAAAAAACTTACATGATTTTGATTTATGATTGCACCACCACACCAATATTTCATACTACTTCCTTTTGTTGATAAAAATATTGCCGCCTACGTAAGAAACGAAAACAAGATGTGGTTGTCATTGGTAAGGTGATGCTTGTTTTTTATTTTTATTTAAAAAACTTACAGCCCAAGGCCATTGGCCGGGTAATGAATCTTCACCGCCAACAATTCTTGCATCACGTCCAGCTAATCCGCAAATATCATCCGGAAATGATGTATCATTTCCGGATGATGGTGGATATGACTGAGGAAATTTTGTTGTTGATGATGATGGTTTTGGTGTTGTTGTTGTTGTCGATGATGATGGAATGAATGATGCTTTTGTAGTTGTTTTTGAATTCCATAATGGACGATTTTGTTGAAATGGTTTCGATGTTGTAGAAATAGTCGTCATGGCTGTTGTTGTTGTTGATTCAACGGAAGTAGAGGTAGATATAGTCGTCGATGATGATGATGGTATAAATATTGGTTCAACAATAGTGCTGGCATCTGGTGATTGATTAATCGATGAAGATGGTAATGGCAATTTTGTCGAATTAGTTGGTCTCTATATCAAGAAAGAATGGATGGTTATTATTCAAAAACAAACAAAAAAATTTACTTACAAATGGTCTGATACCATCAACACCTTCAATTGGACAACAAACACCCGGTATAATTAAATTACGAAAACAAACTGATTGTCGTAGAATGGTGAGATCAAGTATTAAGTAAAAACATTTTCTTATATCCGAACATTCACCCGGTGTACCATATGGTGTTAAACAATGATTCGGTGATGATGATGATGATTGACCAATACCGGTTGATGACGAAGATGAAACATTGGATATATTAGCAATAACATTACTAATGGCAGTTGTATTGATACGATTTGGTAATAACCCTGGGTGAGAAATTTTTTAAATTTAAAATTTAACACTTCAAATTTTTTAAAAAGCATAACTTACATGGTCGTTTTGGTAGAAAAAGTTGAGCAGATATTTGACAATGATAATAATAAATGGCAACGATTAATAGATAAACTGATATTGGCTGACGATGACGATTGAATATCATCGATAATGATGATGATATTACCATCATGATGAACATTGATGATCCAGATGATGAGCAAAACAAATCAAAAACATTGACACCACCAGACACAATATACGATGATGATGATTGCATGTGAAGCTTCCATGAATCATCATCATCTTTATTGATTCAATTCAAAAAATATATAATTTTAGATGAAAGAAAACTTGAGATATTTAAGATGTTCGATTGACCGAATAGAGAAAACATCCATAGGTAAAATACGAAAAAGAGAAAATCGATAACATCTCTATTCGATTTCGTCAAGTGAGAGTAAAAATTTTATCGTCGTCTTCGACTTGTTTGACGGCCATGTTGAATGAAAAACACAACCTGCCCGAAAAAAACCCGAGATTAACCACAAGGATAAAAGAAGATTTATATGAAAAAAAAAAGAAAATCTAGTTTCCCTTCACATTTTGATTGATTGAACGACCAATCACCATCACATATCGACGAATGAAAAGTGAAAAATCCCCCCCCCCAAAATCAATACAAACAATGATGCTTGGTACGCGCAATGAATTTTATTTACCTATCTGGTTCTCTCTTTTTCTCTCGCTCATGTTTCTCTCACTTTTTCCTATTTGGTCATCGATGACCTCGATGTAGTATAAATTGCAAGAATTGAATAAAACGAAATACGATGAGAGAAAGTGACCTAAAAAAATGAAAAAATCATCTAGCATTTGGTGTGAGGATGATGATAAACAGAATTTTTAATTTTTGAAATATAATCCAGGAATATGAATGATGATGATTTGGTTATTTTAATATATAAAGGGGTTGTTTGTTTGTTTGTTATTGTTATTCAATTGATGTATTAATTTTAACGATACGAATTTTTGGTGGATCAACTAATGATACTGTTAAATCACTATCATTGCGTCCACTACCACTTGTAATGGATGTAACACTAAATAAAGTAATAATACGTTTTTGACCAGTAATTAGATAACCACGATCCAATGAATGTTGATTGGCACGTATCATGTGTGTAAGGCCATTTGATTTTAAATAATCAATATTTTGTTGTTCGTCTACCGCTGTAGATTTGATTAATGGTATTAACATTTCTTTAACAATAGGATATTGATGTGGATCTTTTAATTCTTTGGACAATGTATTTATATCATCGATCGATGTTGTTGATCGTATTGGTAGATTATTATTAACACATAAGATTGATTCATCAATTATTATTGCTAATGGTAAACGATCAAATATATCATTTATCAATTCAAATAGGATTTTACCACTTTTTTCACCATATTTACGATTTAATTCGGTAAAAAATTTATTTCGTTGCACATGGCGATATTCATTATGACCACGTATGAGAAAAAATTTATTTGGTGTTAGAATTTTCAATGCCAACAGATATAGGATACTTTCAATACCCATCGGATTAATACCGGTACCATTGACATAATTACCCAAAAAAACATAATTACTTGATAATATTGGTACACTTGTCCACAATGCTCGTTCCATTTTGATCAGATCGGATAGATTACCAACAACATCACCAATAACATATGTTGATGAATTAATGCGCATCAATTTATCTTCACAATCAAATATAGCACGAACATTTTGACAAAGAATTGTTACATAACGTATAAACAGATCATGATTGCTATCAGGACCGGCAAAAAATCCAATTGGTTGATAATTTCGATCGCGTTTAGATGATTGTTGTGCTAATGTAGCAGCTGTTGCAGAATTGAATTCACGTAACATATCTAAAAATGTTGGACCAATCGATACGGTAGAGAAGACATAATCCTGTGAATATCTATTCATTGTCATTTCGCTTCGATCATTACTCAATGCAGTTGATGGATCTTCATTATTTTCATCATCTATGGGGGTGAAATTGAAATTTTAAATTGAAAAAAATCAGTCAACAACAAACAAAACTTGACTTACGTTCCAAAATATTCCTGGCTTCGATACAATGACCAACAGGATCAAACCGTACGCAATGTGAACCATATTCATATGAACGTTCACGACATGCTAGACATGGACCATGACTTTTATCCATCATAATACCTGATGGTGATTGATAATGATGTGATGATTCACTACGTGAATTACGACGCGATGCAGAAATTCTTGTATCATTACGACGTTGAAAATTTTGGCAAATATGTATTAGTAATGGACTTGATGCCCGACATAATGATTCTATTCGTAGTGAATCTTTCGATATTAATTGACGAAAATCTTCAAAATTTAATGGATATTTTATTTGATTAAGTAATTGTTCGGACATGACTGTTGTTGTGTTGAGGTCACGAAATAAACGTTGCATATCAGTTTGATCTAATAGATCATCACGATCTAAATCATAATAACGAAATATAAAACGTAAACGTATCAATATTGTTGGACAACCAGGTTCGATTGAAACAATACCGATAAAGAATTCCTGAAATGTTAGATAACCACAACGATTTGAATTGAATGCCTGAAATAATTGTAGCAATGTATCACATTCTTGAAAATAATCATTTATATAGCTACAAAATGACCAATATGTCATATAAATGGATGGAAAACAATGTTCCAAAAAATCACTATATATTTTGCCAATATCATGTTTGGTAATATGTAATGTTTGTGCCATTGTTTGTTCCATTGTTTTATGTGATTGTTGACGTTTATTGCCAATGATTAAATCTTGTAAACCAATTATGTTAATCAGATTATCAACATTGAAACCAATTTCGGATATTTCTCTTGGTTTTGTTGTTTCAATCAAAAATGATACGAACATTGGTACTTCTGGTCCCCATAAACCAGAAATATTACCAGTAATAGCATCACTTATATCAATCCATTGTAAATGTTTACTACTAACACAACAACGAAATTGTGCAATACCAGATTCACCTGTAGTTAGTATTTGTGGTTGATTACCACTATCCAGAATAACTAATTGTATTAAGCGATAGATAAATTTTTTGGATATTGGCAATTGTATTCGTAATATATGAACACAATTGATACTTTGTACCGGAATAGTTTTCACTAATCTTGGATCTAATTCTGAATCATCTTTTGAAAAGACAATGGCAATACCTTCAGTTGTTGCCATATTCCATGTTTTATCCGGTTGTATTGCAACAAATGGCAGCCATACAGCTGTATTGCGTTCATTAATACTGACCATAATACGACGATGTACTGGACAATAGAATATATACGCAATACAATTGTACATATATTCACCGATTGGTGAACCACTTTCTGGTTCTAATTTGGCAATAGTAAATTCTTTTAATTTTGGTAATTGTGGTAAATCATAGCCATTAAAATCGATTGCCGGCTGCATAACTATTTGTCGTTGTTGCTGTTGTTGTGCTGTTGCTGCTGCCGATGGACCCATACCAATGGATTCCATTGATGAATTGGATGAAGTTGATGATATTGATTTGGATGAGGATTTCATTTTTGTTTTTCTTTCAAGAAAAATTTGATCAAACAAATTTCAACCAGTCGAATTGAGTGTTGATCGTTTAGGTTATTTTATAATGAATTTCGAAACAATTGAATTTAATTCAATTTGAAAAGAATTTCAATTTCATTTGAAATTTTCAATGCTTGATTCGAATATCGAATACATGAGGGGGAGGAAGAGAGGGCTGAAAACCTGACCTCGATCGAATGATGATAATAAAAGTAATGTTTTTTTCATTGTAATCAATCATCAAAAAATGGCTAAAAAAATTTTCCAGATAATAGAATTAATTATGGATCGAAAAAAAAACCAGAAAAAAATGGAAAATGGAAATCAAACAAACTCAGAAAAATGAACCAAACATCCATCTTTTTGGATGATAATTTCAATGACACAAATAAATTCATCTTT
>ERZ500997.201-NODE-201-length-16618-cov-9.011230_pt1 | contig 16618 bp, 12 predicted proteins | sample MGYA00248826_ERZ500997 | MGnify/ENA primary metagenome ERZ500997 (study PRJEB25958, sample SAMN03398524) | human skin metagenome | study: EMG produced TPA metagenomics assembly of the Human Skin Microbiome Metagenome (human skin metagenome) data set.
TAAGTGATTTTATAATATTTTTTTCAAAAAAAACACCTGAATCTAAAAATCTGAAGGCGGAGAATCTTTTTTTTTGTCTTAATGGATAAACATTCAAGGACAAAAGGATGTTTATTTTATATTATGTCCAAAAATTTCAATGCAAGAATCACTTATCTAGTGATTATTGATTATTGATGATGATGATTTTGATTTGGTCATGACGTTGATAATAATGATTGGTTTTTTTTTGTTGATGAACCTGACTGGTGAATGTCTGAATTGAACATGAGAATTTTCCTTCATCAGAGAAAAAAAAAATCTTCAAAAATCAACTTTTTTATTTCAGTTAAATGCGGTTATATTTTTTTTCTTCTTCTTCTTTAGCATCATTGATCAAGTTTGGCTGTTTGGATGATAAGGAATCAGGTTCTATCATCATAATGACCATCATGACCATCAAACATGGTAATAATGAAAATAATAATCTGAGTACATCATCAGTATTGACGAATGGAAAAATGAATTCTTCATTCAAAGATTTTTCGATTAAACCGTAAGTGTTTAATTTATTTTTTTCTTCGATAACTCCTTATAATTTTTTAAAAAAAATCGATTAATAGAGTTCATCAGCCAAAAGATTCATTATTTAGTTCATCCAGTGGATATACTAATTATCGTGGTCTAATTAATCTTTGTTATACAATATTATTTTTATCAAATTTTCGTGTTGCACTTGAAAATGTACTTAAATATGGAATATTAATTGATCCTATGCGTGTTATTATCGATTATTTTACCATTGGCAATATTATACCTACATTATATTTATTAATCATATTGAATGCATTCATTTTATTTGCATTCATTATTGAATTAATTTTAACAAAAAAATTTCTAAAATTTTCTCATCTATTCACATTGATCAGTTTTTATTTGATTATTTTACTAACCATACCACCAATTGTATTTCATTGTTATGAATTTAATCCAATAGCCGGTTCTACTTGTTGTCTTTATTATACGGTTGTTTTCTTGAAATTAGTTTCCTATCATATGGTCAATTATTGGCATCGTAAAAATAATGTTCAATCGAAAAAAATCGATAATAATAATGAAACAAATAATGAAAATAATATCAGTGAAGTTATCTCATCATCGCCAATTGTGGAATATCCAAACAATTTAACTTTATCGAATCTATATTATTTTATGTTTGCACCAACTTTATGCTATGAATTAAATTTTCCTCGAATAAAACGAATTCGTAAAAGTTTTCTAATTAAACGTCTATTGGAAATTGTAAGTTAATTAAATTGATTTTTTTTTTGATCTAATTTTTGAGCTAATCATTCGAATTGTATTAGTTTTTTCTCGTACAGATTGAGATTGCTTTGATACAACAATGGATGGTTCCGGCAATTCAAAATTCATTAGAACCATTCATGGAAATGTCCTATACAAAAATGTTGGAAAGATTATTAAAATTGGCTGTATGTAATTTTTAGATATCCTATATGATAACTCTCTGTCACAACTACTATATATTATTTTCAAAAAAAAACAAGGTTCCCAATCATTTATGTTGGTTGATATTTTTCTATCTCGTTTATCATTCATATTTGAATTTACTTGGTGAAATTTTTCGATTTGCTGATCGTGAATTTTATAAAGATTGGTGGAATTCCGAATCAATCGAATATTTTTGGCGAACATGGAACACACCAACACATCGATGGTGTGTACGACATCTTTATCTTCCATTGGTTGTATCATTCAAAATGAACACAATGAACGCATCGGCTATTGTATTTTTGGCTTCAGCATTTTTTCATGAATATCTTGTATCCGTTCCATTGAACATGTATCGTATATGGGCATTTGCCGGAATGGCCTTTCAAATACCATTAGCTTTATTGGTACAAAGGTTACCAAAAAAAGTTGCCAATTATGCAATGTGGTTATCGTTGATCATTGGACAACCACTTTGTATACTAATGTATTATCATGATTATTATGTTATTCATGTTGTAAATGCTGTGAAACAAGTTTCAAATTAATTATACACAGTACACAATATTTTTTTTATAAATAAAAAAAAATTTAGTTCTTAATTGTAAAAATCAAATTACAGAAAGTTTAACAAATTTTCTGCTTCTAGTGCTGAGAAGACGAAGATGAAGACGATGAACTTGAATCATCTTCGGGAACTAATTTTTTCTCATCAATATCATACTTAAAAACTTTTTCTTGTGGCTTATAAAGTAGAACATTTGACCATGCATTACTAGCGAGACATTGAGAAGTTGATGTGAAACTTTTTATATCGATCTCTGGTCCCTGCATACCTTTGGCTAAATCATTTGGATTAATGACTGTTGAAGTGATGTGCTTGATAAAAATTCCTTTAGGATCGGTCACTAATGACTGTGCATCTGGTGCCTTTGGATCTAATTCGAAATTACTCCAACTACTCATTACAAATCCCTTTTCCGGATCGTATTGAATTTTTTTTCCATTTGGTCCTTCTTTGACTGCTAATTTTTTTCCATCCGATTCTTTCGTTTCTTGACCACCAAAATTCACTTGCAATGGAATAACGTTTTCACCTAATTCTTCCGGTTTTTTAGGATTATCCGTTGGTTTCAATAAATTTTGCAATATTAAATCATTTGCCAATACAGTGGGCAGACCTTGAACGCATTGTTTTGTATCTCTTTTGATATATGCATCTTGAGTATCAATCGATTTTGTTTCCGACCAAGGATTACTTTTAGGTTGTTGATCGTTTGGATCCATTTGATTTTTACACAATATTTCAAGTAACAAATAAAACTAAGGTAAAATTAAATACACAACACGTTGTTTTTTCGGTTTTTATTTGCATTTTAAAAACATTATTAACACAAAATCAAATTATAAACACATAAATTAATTAGCAATACCACCACCGGAAAATTCGATTCTTTGAGGAGGTTCAACAAAATCCAACCAATCTGACGGATGTGTGGGAAGCAAACCCATCGATTTACATTTATAAAGTGCTAATGCGATTCCAGCCAAATTACCAATAATGTAGATCAATTTTTGCATGATTGCCTGGTTTCCTTCGATCAATTTGAATGCTATGTACAAAAATAAATAGATGAATAATGAAAAAAAACAATGTTCAAACTTACTTTTATTGAAGCTAAATATAGCTTTAATTGGTCCAAGGAAAAGCATACCGACCATCATGATTGGCAATATTGATATGGAATTACCGGCCATGTACATGATGAAAAGATTCATTGGAATTTGTTTTAATGGTGCTAATGCTATCTCCCAAGATTTTTTTACAACCAAATTATTATCCACTTCACGGCTACCTTCATTTTGAATATAACCATGATTGGAATTGTAACCAGGAGGTGAATATAAATCGGTTCGTTCACTTTTGTTATTCCTGAATATAAAAATAAATTTTAATTAAAAATTATTAATAAAATAGAGAATAATGACTAACTTTGTAAAACTAAGCGACCAACGATGTTTTTGTCTATTCATTTTGGAAATGATTAATGAAAAATAATTTGTAAAATAAACTGATTCATAAAACTCGGGTTTATATAAAAACAAATCCTAAAACTACTTATCCATTCCATGCAGGTATAAATAGTTGATCAAGTAAAATTGACGCATGTTTTCATGTTGGCGTGAAATTCAACATTGATTAAAATTAAAGAATCAAAGATGGACGATGAGAATCCGATTTCTGAAACAAATCATCTTTTGAATACATTCCAAGAATCTTTAATTGATTGTGTATTAACATCAAAAAAGCTTTTGGATCGTTTAAAAAATGATGAATTTCGATCTGAATCTGGTATTTCTTTATTTGATTTGAAGAACCGAATATTTGTCAATTACTTGATCGATTTGACTGGTATTGTAAAACATCGATTAGTTGGCGAAAATAATGATGAAACTCGAGAAAGATTAGCAGAGGAAAGGGTTGTGCTAGAGAAGATACAACCATTGGAAGAAAAACTTAAATATCAAGTTGATAATTTGATGAAAACAATGAACAGTAATCGAATGCAAATAGAAAACAATCCATTGAATGCTCGGCCAACTTTTTCTTTTGATATCGAAGATGAAAATAAATCCGAAAGTGATCAAGATGAAACAAAAGAAAGTGAAAGCGAAAAAAAATCAAATAAAGAACCTCAAGTTGATCGCAATAAAAATCAAGTTTATGTGCCACCTAGGTTAGCACAAATGAAATATGAAGATGAACAAGATCGTAAAACTAGAAATTTGGAACGTGCCAAAAAACGTGCTATGAACTGTTCAATAATAAACGAATTGCGAAAAGAGTTTGATGATGCACCTGAAGAAGAATTTGATGGATTAAATCGTAAATCGGGTATCGGAAAATTCCTAAATAGAAAGAAAAAATATGAAGAAGAACATTTTATCCGTTTGAATTTGACGAAACAACAGAAAGCTCAAGCTCGAAAATTAGCTACTGTCAATTCGATTGCCGATGATGTTACCAAGTTCGAAGACATTTCTGTTCTTAATATTGACAATTCTAATGACTTTACACCAGCCAAGAAAAAGTCAAAGAAATTTGTTAATAAAAATAATAAAAATAAAAAAAGACGAAAATGATTATTTTTTTAAAAAAATTTATTTAATTCAATAATAAAAAATTTATAATATTTTATACAATAAAATTATGACTAATACATAATGATGTTATGATATATTAATGAACTATGTGTCGAGATCATGCCAATTACTTTACACTTATTATTAATTGATTAGATTAGTTAACTTCTTCGACTACTGGTCCATCGTTGTTCGAGTTGAATCCACCGTAGCCGGGATATGCGTTACTACCACAAGATCCATTAGCACCAGGATGTTGTTGTTGTTGTTGCTGGTAGATTTTCGTCATGATCGGGCGACAAGCACTTTCCAATTCTTTTTGTCGATGTTCGTATTCTTCTTTATCGGCCAATTGGTTCGAATCCAGCCATCGTAATGTTTCTTCCACTTTGTTCAAAACCGTTTTTCTGTCTTCTTCCGAAAGCTTCGATTTGATAGCTTCTTCTTCCATCGTCGATTTCAATTGGAATGCATAAGCTTCCAATTGGTTTTTGACTGAAATTCGTTCACGTTGTCGTTCATCTTCTTCACGATATTGTTCTGCTTCATTAACCATTTTTTCAATATCGGCTTTCGACAAACGGCCTTTGTCATTAGTGATAGTGATTTTGTTCTGTCGTCCAGTGCTTTTATCGACTGCAGATACATTCAATATACCGTTTGCATCTACATCAAAGGTGACTTCAATTTGTGGAACACCTCTTGGTGCAGGTGGAATTCCAGTCAGATCGAACGTGCCAAGGCGGTTGTTATCTTTGGTCATTGCTCGTTCACCTTCATAAACTTGAATAGTGACAGCAGGCTGATTGTCGGCATAGGTGGTGAATGTTTGCGTTTGTTTAGTCGGTATGGTAGTGTTTCGTTTGATCAAAGTGGTCATTACTCCACCAGCAGTTTCAATACCCAATGATAATGGTGCGACGTCAAGCAATAGCAAATCTTTAACATTATTAGAAGTATCGCCTGTCAATATAGCGGCTTGAACAGCAGCACCATAAGCGACAGCTTCATCTGGATTGATGGATTTGTTGAGTTCTTTACCGTTGAAGAAATCGGACAATAATTTCTGGATCTTTGGAATTCGAGTTGAACCACCGACCAATACAATTTCATCGATTTTAGATTTATCCAATTTGGCATCTCGAAGAGCTTTTTCGACCGGTTCTAATGTTGATCGGAACAAGTCTGAACAAAGTTCTTCAAATCGTGCTCGAGTGATCGTAGAATAGAAATCGGTTCCTTCATGCAATGAATCGATTTCGATCGTTGTTTGAGTTGATGATGATAATGTTCGTTTAGCACGTTCACAAGCTGTTCGTAGACGTCGCAATGCTCGTTTGTTCGACATGATGTCTTTGCCGAATTTTCGTTTGAATTCTTGAACAAAATGGTTTACCAAACGATTATCAAAGTCTTCACCACCAAGATGAGTATCACCTGCAGTTGATTTAACTTCAAATATTCCGTTGTCGATGGTCAATACCGAGACATCGAATGTTCCACCACCAAGATCGAATATAAGAACATTCTTTTCGCCACCACCTTTTTTATCGAGTCCATATGCAATAGCTGCTGCAGTCGGTTCGTTGATGATTCGCAATACATTCAATCCGGCAATCACTCCAGCATCTTTGGTCGCTTGTCGTTGAGAGTCGTTGAAGTAAGCCGGTACAGTGATTACAGCATCGGTAACTTTCTGGCCAAGATATGCTTCAGCCGTTTCCTTCATCTTGGTCAATACCATAGCAGAAACTTCTTCGGGCCAAAATCGTTTTTGTTCACCTTTAAATTCGACTTCAATCTTCGGCTTTCCAGATTCACTAACAACTTTGAATGGCCAATGTTTCATATCCGATTTGACTGATGATTCATCAAATCGTCGACCAATCAAACGTTTAGCATCGAAGATGGTATTGGCTGGATTCATGGCAACTTGATTCTTAGCAGCATCACCAATTAAACGTTCGGTATCGGTGAAGGCAACATAGCTGGGTGTTGTACGGTTGCCTTGATCATTGGCGATGATTTCGACTGAACCATTCTGAAATACACCAACACAAGAATATGTGGTACCTAAATCGATACCAATAGCTGGGGCTTTCGATGTTTTTGATGGCATTTTCGTTGATTAGCAATAAACACTAATAATATCAAATAGAAAATCGTAGCAATAGTAATGTAAAATAGCGTTGAAAATAAAGAGAAATTGTAAATTTCGCGTTGTTTGTAAGAGATTTGAATCGTTTTAATTTTTCAAGTCAATTGAGTTGCTGTAGCCGATTGTCGTCGGGGTTTATATACTCGCGGCCGATCTCGACTATTTCCACTTGGATTTATCTCGTAAGCTCTGTAACAGTGTAGAAAAGGCGGGATCTTTGTCGTATGTTGTAGTGGTTACGAGAATAGTGGAGAATTTTCGAGATTTTTCTCCAAACGTATCCAAACGTCTATTTCATTCATTTTTTTTCATTCATTTTGTACGAGATTTCTCTCGAAACGACCAGAAACATCTATTTCATTCATCTATTCTGTTCGAGATTTTTCTCGTATATTCTAGCCACATGTGATTGCATATGGCCCAATATTGTATTGCTAAGAACAAAAAAAATGTCATTAATTTCACATGTTCGTAAACGTATTATTTTGAATAGATTTGTTTCCGTTATTGATTTATCATTCAATGTTAATAATTCCACATCAACCGAATCATTTATTCATTCGAATTCATCAAATTTAAAATTATCCAAACAAATTAAATCGGAAAATTATCAACAAAATGTTGAAAAATATTCACCAGCCGCTCCATTAAGATCATTGAAGAAAAAATCTTCAAATGATAATTATGCAACAGAATTTATTGATTATAAATATGTTCATGTACAAGGTGGAAAAGGTGGTGATGGTATGATTTGTTTTCTTCAATTATGGTCTAATCCACAAGCCGGTCCAAGTGGTGGAGATGGTGGTCATGGTGGTCATGTTATTTTTGAAGCATCGAAAAATACTAAATCATTGAATCATATTAAATCTAAATATACGGGTGAACAAGGAGAAAATGGAATGCGAAAAGATATGTTTGGAAAAAATGCTCAACATATGATCATATCAGTGCCAATTGGAACACTAGTCAAAAATGCTCAAACAGGTCAAATTGTGGCCGATTTATATTGTGATCAGATGAAATTTTTAGCTGCTAAAGGTGGAAGTGGTGGAAAGGGTAATCATTATTTTTTAAGCAATAAAAATCGACATCCAAATGTAGCTGAAATTGGAGCACAAGGTGAAAATAATAAATGGATTCTTGAGATGAAAATTATTGCCCATGCTGGTTTAGTTGGATTTCCAAATGCTGGAAAATCAACCTTATTAAGTGCATTATCTCGTGCTCGACCAAAAGTTGCTAGCTATCCATTTACAACATTAAAACCATCGGTTGGTATTGTACAATATGAAGATATGGAACAATTATCTATCGCTGATCTACCGGGCATCATACCAGAAGCTCATTGTAATAAAGGTTTAGGATTGGATTTTCTCAAACACATTGAACGTTGTGTATGTCTTTTCTTTGTCATCGATATGTCCGTTGATAATCCATTTGAACAATTAAGAATTCTTATGAATGAATTAGATCTTTATAAAAGTGAACTATTACAAAAACCAATCACAATCATTGCTAACAAAATGGACATGGATGATTCACAAATGAAATTGAAAATATTTCAAAAAAATTTAGATACAAATAATTTATCACATTTAAAAGTTATTCCAGTATCGGGAAAATATGGAAATAATTTAACTGAATTATTAATTCATTTTAGAGAATTATATGATTCACAAAATCTTAATAATCAAAATAATGATGAATAAATTTTCATGGAACAAAAAAAAAGATTCGAATTAAAAATATTTTCAATTACAAAGTACTGCCATCTAATGGCGATTCGGTTTAATTTTGGAAATCATCTGTTGTTTTTTTAGCATGCATGCTGCTATAACCAAATGATATACCGCCGATTATTATTGACTCAAAATGATAATTTAGCGATTATGAATTTCTTCAGATTTTTTTAAAAATTTAGTTTTTTCCCACCCAAAAAAGAAATGTATGCCGTTTGCAAGACAATTCATCCATCCACTCAGGTGGAACATTCCATATGTTGTCATTTTTATAATTATTCGGAAAAAAATCTAATAACCGCTGGTTTGAATCAACTTAAAGTTTATCGTCTGATCAATGTTCAAATTGCATCGAAAAATGTTAATGATCCTATCACCAGAAATATTCATCATTCTGAAGATATTGATGATTTGTCCGATAATATCAAACTTGAATGTCTACAAACGTTTACGTTGAATGCCAACATTGAATCATTAAATTCTGTTTCATTTTTAGCCACCAATCGTGATTGTCTTCTATTAGCATTTAATGATGCAAAACTTTCAGTGGTCGAATATGATCCTAACACACATGATCTCAAAACTATATCGATGCATTATTTTGAAGATGATGATATGAGATCTGGTTATACTACTCATGTTCGACCTCCATTGGTTCGTGTTGATCCAGAAAATCGATGTGCTGCCATGTTAGTGTATAATAAAAACATCTTAATCATACCTTTTCGTAAGGATGTTGTCGTCGAAGATAATCAAGATTCATTGTTTCTATCAAGTCTGAACAGTCAAAATACTCCATCTATGAACCAAAAAAAATTACCAGTATTACCATCATACAAATTGATATTGAATCCAGAACATTATGGAGTCAATATAACGAATGTGCTTGACATTCAATTTTTACATAACTATTATGAACCAACACTGATGATACTTTATGAACCGGTACAAACATGGCCCGGTAGGATAGCCGTCCGACAAGATACCGTTTCAATGATCACTCTATCATTGGATGTTCATCAACGAGTTCATCCTCATATATGGTCTATGAATAATCTTCCATTTAATACATTCGCTGCCTTACCGATTCCGAAACCAATTGGCGGTGTGTTAATATCTGCCACAAATGCTTTAATACATTTAAATCAAGGTCTTCCACCTTACGGTATATCATTGAATGGCTTCAACGATAGCAATACTTCATTTCCATTGAAAACACAAGATGATGTCATCATTTCGTTAGACTGTTGTCAGGCTACATTTATTTCGAATAATAAAATTTTGCTAAGCTTAAAAAATGGAGAATTATATGTTTTGAAACTTTATAACGATATGACTAGAAGTGTTCGAACATTCAATTTCATTCATATCGCATCATCCGTCATAGCAACTTCTATTGTAAAATGTGATGAAGGTTTCTATTTTATTGGATCTCGTTTAAGTCATTCATTGCTTATTCAATATGATGAAAAAACAGATATGAATAATACGGAAAAATCTTCTTCTACACGATTTACTTATCAGAATGGTAATAGTAATGGAAATTTAATGATCATTCCTGAATATAATGAAAATATTCAATCTGAAGATGAATATCTTTATGGTGATGATTGGTGTAATAATCAACAATCAAAAAGATCTAATTTAGATGATCGATCAGTGGAAGAGTTTTTAGATTCGAATGAAAAACACGAAGGAAATGTTACCGAAGAACAAAGTATGAATTCAGATAACAAGGAAGAGATTGAAAATATAAATGATGAAAATCCTACTCAAAGTTTATTACGAATTCATCATAAATCAATTGAACAACATAATTTATCTTGTTCATTAAAATTATGCGATATTATCTATAATATTGGTCCTTGTGGTAATGTTTGTATTGGTGAACCAAACATGGCTTTGGAAAATATGGCCAGTCAGCAAGATATTCATGTTGAAATTGTTACCACTTCAGGTTATTTTCAAACCGGTGGTGTTTCAGTACTACAACGATCGATCAAACCACAGATTGAAACTAGTTTCAAATTACCTGGATGTTATGATTGTTGGACAGCGTATAGTTCAAATCTATATTATTCGGATAACGATGCTATGGTTCATAAATATTTGATTATCACACAAGAAGATTCAACATTAGTTTTTCAAATTGGTCAAGAAATTAATGAACTTGATCAAAGTGGTTTCATCACACAAAGTCCGACTATTTTTGCCGGCAATATTGGTGATAATAAATATATTCTACAAGTATGTGCCCGAAGTGTTCGTTTGTTGGATGGTACACGTGAGCTTCAACATTTTCCCATCGATATTGGATCTCCATTAGTTCATGTTTCTACTGCAGATCCTTATGCTGTTATTATTTCGGAAAAAGGTTTGATCATCATGTTGAGACTAAAAATTGATTTAGTAAAAAGTACCGCTCGTTTGGTTGTGCTTAAACCGGATCTTTCAACAGCTAAATCTCGTATTGTTTCACATTGTATCTATAAAGATGTTAGCGGTTTATTCACTACACAAACCAAAATAACCGAATCGATAAATTCGAAAAAATCCACAATCGTAAAACAAAAAAATTCAGCTCCACCTTTGACCTCTACAATTTCAACACTATCATCCGCAACAACAATAGATGAAGAAGATGAACTATTATATGGAAATTCGATGGCTAGTTTTTTAAATAACAATAACGATTGTCAAAATCAAAATGATCAACATATGATGAATGATGATAATGAAGAAAAATATGATGATGATGATGCCAAAATTACGATTATAACAAAAACCGAACCTACATATTGGCTTTTTATTGTACGAGAAAATGGTGTTCTTGAAATTTATAATCTTCCAGAATTTAAATTGGTTTATTTGATAAAAAATTTTCCATTAGGATTACGCGTACTTGTAGACAGTATTCAAACAACAGATCATTCATATCAAAATCAAACCGATATGTTAACAATGCCGATTACCAAAGAAATTCTTGTCTGTGGTATGGGTCTACAAAATAGTCATCCATATTTGTTTGCTCGTTTTGATGAAGATTTTTTCATTTATGAAATATTTTCATATTATGAATCACAAGTTGAAAATCATTTAAAAATACGATTCAAAAAAATTGGTTCTCATCTTCAATTTGTTAAATTGCCAAAATTTTATGAAAATAATAATGTTAACCAAAATTATTTGTACGAAAATCGATCATGGCTACGATCGTTTACCAATATCGGTGGATTTTCGGGAGTTTTTCTTTGTGGTCCATATCCTTGTTGGTTTTTTATGACTTATCGTGGTGAATTAAGAACGCATAGCATGGAAATTGATGGTGCAATCAGTTCGTTTGCCATGTTCAACAATGTCAATTGTCCAAATGGTTATCTGTATTTCAATGATAACGAAGAATTGAGATTTTCAACTCTTGCAAATCGTTATGAATTAGATTCATATTGGCCTTACAAACATATTCCAATCAATCGTACTGTTCATTATGTAAATTATCATCCTGAAAGTAAGACTTATGCTATTGTTACAAGTCGTTTAATCGATATAACAAAAATCGTTCGAATTGGTGGTGAAGAGAAAGACTATGATTTTATTGAAACCGATTCTCGTTACATACATTGTAAAACGGAACAATTTGAACTTCAATTATTATCACCAGTCAATTGGACAATCATTCCGGGAACTTTAGTTCAATTCGATGAATGGGAACATATAACTTCATTGAAAACCGTAATGTTAGCTTCCGAAGGTACTAGTTCAGGTCTTAAAGGATACATAGCTGTAAGCACAAATTATAGCTATGGTGAAGATGTGACCAATCGTGGAAGAATTTGGATATTTGACATAATTGAAGTAGTTCCAGAACCTGGTAAACCATTGACCAAAAACAAAATTAAGATTGTTTATTGTAAGGAACAAAAAGGTCCTGTTACTGTCATTTGCCAGGTTTGTGGTTATCTTTTATCAGCTATTGGACAAAAAATTTACATCTGGCAACTTAAAGAATCACAATTGATTGGTATTGCTTTCATAGATACACAGATCTATGTTCATGCTGCAATATCGTTGAAAAATTTGATATTGGTTAGTGATGTTTATAAATCTATTTCGTTGTTACGATATCAGGAAGAAACACGAACATTATCGCTTGTCAGTCGTGATCATCGATCTTTACAAGTGTATGCATGTGAATATTTGATCGACAATAGTCAAATGTGTTTTGTAGTATCAGATGTAAACAAAAATATCATATTATATGCATATCAGCCTGATCAATTGGAAAGTATTGGCGGTACACGTTTGATTAGACGTGGTGATTTTCATCTTGGATCATTTATCAATTCATTTTTTCGAATTCGTTGTCGTATACAATTGAAAAATATTGATAATCGTTTAAAACAGACTTATCTTCGACGACATATTACAACATTTGCAACATTAGATGGTAGTATTGGTTATTTGCTACCGGTTCCTGAAAAAACCTATAGACGTTTGTTGATGTTACAAAATTTACTTACTACTAATATTCAACATATTGCTGGCCTAAATCCAAAAGCATTCCGAATGATCAAGATGAGAAAAATGGATCTTATGAATCCTAGCAAAAATATTCTCGATGGTGATCTTCTCTATAAATATGTACACCTATCTTTGAATGAAAAATTTGAGATTGCCAAAAAGATTGGTACCTCAGCCAAACAGGTATGGAAAAAGAATAAAATGATTGAAAGACATATTTGATTTTGAAATAATTTTTTTTTTATTTTTTATTTTTACAGATTATCGATGATTTACAAGAAATTCATTCGATTACCGCTCATTTCTAATCATAAATCATAAATCAAATTCATTTTGGGTTTAGCTTTCGAACGATTGAAACTGGACATCATTATATTATAACCATTGATTTTGTATAATCTATTTCCATGTTTGAAGGCAAAAATTGTTCCACATTTTGGAATTTCTATGTAAATTAAAAATTATAGGTTTTTAAATTGAATTTTTCGTATTATATAAAAAAATAAAATTACCCAACAATCGATTTTGATTGTTTAAAATTCGAAATGTATTTTTTGATTCTTGTACCATGTAGCCTTTGATACCAATGACTGAGGGATTTTTTGAGGAACAAACTAAAAGATAGGCTCCATGTAGATCGATTCGTGCTAATTTCAATTCATCAGATTTAGTTTTTACTTCTTCCAACACTGAATCCAGATATGAATGCCAAAGTTGATTGATGGCCTTAAATTTTTTGAAATCTAATTGATCTTTACTTAAATCAAACAAAGCTCTTCTTTGTTTAGAATTCAGACATTTTTTGCCCGCTTGACGAGAACATGAAGATTTATTCTGCTCAATAGTTTCGTATAAAGAATAAACTTTATATTTGAAATCATCACTTTGATCTTTTTTTGGAATCCAATCGTATAATGTTTCTTCAGGTTTTTTGCTACTCGTTCCTGGTTCAATACCGATCAGATGGCTAATATCACAGATTTCTTTCGGTAACGAGGAAAATATTTTCGCTAAAAGAAAGACAATGAGAATTTGAAAAATTTATCTGCAAATCTTACCTGAATCACTACTCATTTTTGGAATATTTTTTTGAGATTTGCATGCATGCAAGTTTTTTCGATCATAATTTTTGCAAACGTTGTTTATGAATTTTACCCATACTTGTCATGTGCTCCAATGGGAATTAAAAATTAAGAAAAATTCTTAAGGCTTTAGGATTTAATTTGAATCGAATAAATTTCAAGATGGTTTCACGAAGTATACAAGCCGATCATAAAGATTTGATCCATGATATTGCCTATGATTATTATGGCCGACGATTAGCTACATGTTCTTCGGATCAAAGTGTCAAAGTACTGTTGACATTTGGTAATTTCTTTGAATAAATATATTAATTTCAAATATTTTCAGGTCTGGGACATTGGTGATGAAGGCCAATGGACGTGTACATCTTCATGGAAAACTCATGCAGGATCTGTATGGAAAGTGACTTGGGCACATCCTGAATTCGGACAAATACTTGCCACTTGTTCGTTTGATAGAACTGCCATTGTATGGGAAGAGATGGGTATGATCACATTTTTGATTGATTAAATTCTTTTATCTTAAAAAATTAATGTCTTAATCAGTTGCTGATAATAACACAAGTGAAAAAAACAACCAATCTGTTTGGATAAAGCGTCACAGTTTTGTCGATAGCCGTACCTCTGTTACAGATGTCAAGTTTGCACCGAAACATTTTGGTCTTATTCTTTCGACTTGTTCACTCGATGGAATCATTCGAATCTACGAAGCACCTGATGTCATGAACATTACCCAATGGTCTATTCAATATGAAATCAATTGTAACAAAGCTTGTAGTTCTATTTCTTGGAATCCTTCGTTGTTTCGACAAAATTTTCCAATGATAGCTGTTGGTAGCGACGATAACAACGTACAAGGATCAAAAATTTTATTCTATGAATTTAATGATCAGGCTCGTGATTGGCAGCAAATTGTTGATAAAACATTTAAAGATGTTAACGAATTAGTACATGATATAGCGTTTGCACCGAATGTTGGCCGTTCATATGATCTTTTAGGAGCGGCTACAACCAAAGATGTTAAAATAATTTCCATAAGATTGATTGAAAATGAAAAAGATTCTACGGAACCTTTTTCGCAAACATCAAGTGTGGCCAATTCGATCAACAATCCACCGATCGGCAGCAAACGTCGTTATAATATCAAAGTGGTAGCTTCATTTGATGATCATGGCTCACAGGTATGGAGAGTATCGTGGAATATTACTGGTACTTTGATGGCCTCATCAGGTGATGATGGTGCCGTACGGCTATGGAAAGGTATGAGAAATTTATTTTCATTTCGAATTTTCTATATTTATTCTTTTTATCACCATTCAGCAAATTGTTTTGAAAAATGGCAAAATGTTGGCATACTGAAAGCCGATCAAAATACCATACATCCAAATACTATCACCGGTTTACGTGGTGTAAACAATTTTACTGAAGATCGTCAACAAGACGGTACATCATCATCGGCTACAAAATTTGTATTCTCACAATAATTTTAATCAAATAAAAATACGAAAAATTTATTATTATTACCAAAATTTTTTTGGTAAGAAGGAAAAAAAATGATACTTTGGTTGATTATATGATAAGATTTTTTTTTTCATTATAATATTATACATTTTTTTTTTTGTTTTGAAAATAAATTCTTTCACATTATTTGTCTGCAACAAATTAGGTCTACAAAATAAATGGAAAAACTTGTTGTTGTTCTAAAATAGAATTTGTTGAATTTTCTAATATTTTTTTGCCATTATCATTTTCATAATGCGACCGAATAATATATGATCACTACAATAGCATTTATTAATGTTTTTTGATTACCGATGTAGTTGAGGATAATTTATTCGAGAATGATGATGAGATCACATGCGATTGATTGATTTGTCCATTATTATCAGCGTTTCTATTGTCCATTATTATATGTGATTCTTCATCGTTTAGATTCAAATCGATTGTTTGTCCACCACCACTATGTGATGATGCATGGGCCAAAAATAAATCCTTAAGAAAACTTAATTCTTTCGATAAGATTTTTACTTTTGTTTCTAAACGTTGATTTTCTTCTTTCAATTCATTCACACGTTGCTGGGTTTGTTGTGTTTTTTGTTTAGATTTATTTCTTGATTTTTTCACAGCCAAATTATTACGTTCGCGCCTTTTTCTATATTCTTCCGAATCTTTATCCAAAATTCTTCGATTAACACGACCAAATTGTTTCGAGCTGGATGAAGATTTATTACTTCCCATCATATCCGATTGATCCATACTGCTACTGTCAGATGATGTTTGATCCATCATTTCATTTTTTATAGCCATTTTTGATAGTTGTTTTTTACTTGTTGGACTCATTATCTCTAATTTACAATTTCGAATGATTCAAATAATAATAATAATAATTCTTTTGATGAATGATAGCACAAATTTAAGAAAAAAAAAATATTCAATCGATTGATTGATTGATGAAGGGAAGAAATATAAAAGAAATGAAA
>ERZ500997.202-NODE-202-length-16596-cov-5.916571_pt1 | contig 16596 bp, 15 predicted proteins | sample MGYA00248826_ERZ500997 | MGnify/ENA primary metagenome ERZ500997 (study PRJEB25958, sample SAMN03398524) | human skin metagenome | study: EMG produced TPA metagenomics assembly of the Human Skin Microbiome Metagenome (human skin metagenome) data set.
TGTGTATATAGATGAGTATTATATTGCAACCATAATTGTTGAAATAGAATAAAATTCATTTAATTCTTGTGTTTGCTATATAATAAACGCATCTATATACACACAGATAATGAAAATATATAGGGGGAAAAAATTGTTTAGGAAAATTTGTCACCAAAGAATCGCCTTCGTCAATAACCAAAACCGAATTTTTTCTCGACAAAAAAAAAAACAACAAGTAAACATTATCCGGAATTTTCGTTTGAAAAAAAAATTTAACCAAATATAAATCAAGTCTTTCATTCTTAATCCTGTAAAAAAACAAAATCAATCATCTGATGATAATCAAATTCATTCATTTTCTCAACTCTATAATTTCGAATTAATAATATTTGTAATCAAATCAAATTGTTGTTGTTGTTTTTGGTTGTGGCTTTCTATATTTTTTTTCACGTATCAAATTTGATAATTTTGGCCTGATCTCTTATTGGCTTTCCATACGGAGGTTCACATCAATCAAAAAAAAGAAAGAACTTATCATATTCAGTAAAGTTTTGTTGTTCATCATCTGATCATAGGGTAAATATTATTGATTTAAGGATAATTTGAAATTAATTGGAAAGATTTTGTTATTTTGAATCTTTTCAGATTCTCCATCATCATCATCATCGTATATTATCACTCGGTAAAGATTAATCTACGAATTTTGTATGGAAAAAAGAAAATAGAAAATGAAGACAAGTCAAAATGATGAAAAGCAACAACAATGTTGTTATGAAACAACGACAATATCCACATCTAGCAAATCAACCATCAATGATGATTCGACTATTGAATTAGAACCATTTATTCATCAAGTTGGTGGTCGCAGTACAATACTTGTATTAGGCAAATATATCTGTAAACCAATCAATGATCGTGAATTATTGTTCTATGAAAGTATTGATAATTATGCATCAACATTAAAACCCTTTATACCACAATATCATGGTACAATATCGGTAAATTTTGAAGAAAGTAATGATGGCTATATGATTATTACAACAAATGCTCGTTTGCTTGAAGTTTCGTTATCGTCATCATCATCATCATTATTATCATCATCATCATCAGAATTATCAAGCAATAATATAAAGAAAAATAATTTAAATGAAAAATCATTATCATCCGATTCTCCTTATCAAAAATTTGTGACCAAATATCGTATCAAATTAGTTCGACCAATCAAAGAGATAATAATTGAAAGTCATGAACAACAAGATTTCGAATATAATCATCAACAGCATATTCTATCAAATTTAGAATCGGCAAATAATCAATTGAATTCAATTCTACGGAATAAAGAAAGTACAAAAATCAATGATTCCAATTCACCAAATCAAAGTTCATCGCCATCATCAGCCGGTACAACAGCAGCAGCAGCAGCAGCGGTAACAACAACAACAAATCTAAATCGTTCGCGTTCGACATCGATTTCAATACCAAATTTTGAAGATGGTAATTTTAATGATTGTAATGATCTATCAACATTATTTGATAATCAATTCTTCATCAATGAAGTGGGACAAAATGGTTTTAGCGGTAGCAGTAATAATTGTTGTAGCAATAAACGTAAAATACAATCATCACCCGATAGATATAAACATTCGATAGATGGTCATCCGAATCAGAATTCTCAACAAACAATGGATAATAATAATTCATCGTCAACAATAGCTAGCTCTCGATCAATTAGTTATACTAATCTATCAACAACAAAACATAATCCATGGGTTTTGAAAACTTTTTCCGTACTAAGTGAATTCAATGAATCGATGAAAGAACAAAGTATTTATCGTTTTTGTTTTTTTTATTACTTTGATTTGATTTAAACTTATCTTTTTTTTTTGTTCAAAACCATACTATAATAATTTAGAATTTATATTGTTGGAAAATCTAACATCTGATTTTGAATATCCATGCATAATGGATTTGAAAATGGGCACACGTTTACATGATGATCTTGCAACACAAACAAAAATCCAAAGTCATGAATCCAAAGTTAATGAAACTACTTCAAGGGCACTTGGTTTACGTGTTACTGGGATTCAGGTGAGCATTTATTTTTTTATTATTATAAGGTTGCATATTTTTCCTGTTATGAGTCGTTTAAATCTATTCCACTATTAAATAGATCTATGATAAAGAATTGGATAAATTCATCTGTTATAATAAATATTATGGCCGTAAATTAACACCGGAAACATTTCGTTCAACATTGAAAATGTTTGTTTCAAATGAAAATTTTTACAATCATCATAGATTATTAGATAAAATGATTGAACGATTACAAAAACTTCGTACAATTATTGTTGGATTGGATAGTTTTCGTTTCTATACAAGTTCATTATTATTGATTTATGAAGGAAATATATGTCAATGTAATAATGATGGTGATCATAATAATGATGATGATTGTTGTTGTTGTTGTAATCAAGATCCCGATAAACCAATGTTCGATGTTCGTCTTATCGATTTTGCACATTCTACACATGCCAATCTTTGTTATAATAATGATAATAATACTCATTTATCATCACCAAATAAATCATCAATAATTCAACATCGAGGCTATGATGAAGGATTTGTTTATGGTCTTGATAATCTTATTAAAATTTTATCATTATTTCGTAAAGAATATAATAATGATGAACAGAATTTAAAATGAATAAAAAATTATTATTAATTTTTTTTAATTTTTAAAAATTATTATTTTTTTTTGTTTTGTTGGACAACAGAAGGCAGTAAAATCTCATTGGTCAAAATGATAATTACATATCAATTTCCTTCAACAGAAAAAAGTTACATAGTTAGATAAGGATAGAGACAAAATATTTTTTTATTTCGAAAATAAATGGCTTTTGTGTTATTAAATTTTTGATGTCTGAATGCATGCAGATATATTTTCAAACAGAAACTTCTGGTTTATACATAAAAGAATTACAAATGACACAATCATTATCTTTACATTGAATAGAACGTTCAAGAACACCGGCAAGATTATGTAATTCACATAGGGCAACATTTTTATCATTTGCAAATAATGAATCTTTGGAACAATCAATATCATTCAATTCATTCATCATATTGAATATTTCTTCATTAAATTCTTTGTAAACACGAAATTTATGTTCCGAATTATAACGCATAATAAGTGGTCGTAATGATTCAATTCGTCGTAAACAATGTTCAATGATTGGATGTTCAGAACGTAATCTTGATGACATGTTTATATAGACTGGACGTTCAGCAGTTATACCATCAACAAATCGTACTGGAGAAATTCTTTGCGAAGCAAATGATGGTGATTGTGGTTCATCATGAATATATGATCGCTGTATCGATGATTCTTGATTTGGATGTTTTGTTGAAGGAGTTGAGGTATAAATAGCTGGTTCATGTTCAGGAATTGATTCCATGTTCGTTTTATTGTGTGAATCAACATCATTTTCATCATTATCAACGATAGCATAGCTAGCATGTGCCATAGTATAAAGAGGATTATATTGTGGTGGTATCATCATTCCATTCAATGTAATCGGTACACGTTCTGGTGATGTTGGAGTTGGAGTTGTTGCCGTTGTCGTTGGTGTTTTTTGATCATATTTATTCTGTGATTTTCGTTTCATTAATGATAGATTCAAAAATTTAGATTTTGTTTGTTTGGCCTTATGATCATCACCATCATCATCTGATTTTAAGGCTGTTTTATTTGGTTTATCATCAATTTCATCAGTAAATGGTTCTGGTGTTTGTGATAACGATAATACTGGTGATGTATGTGATTCATTAATTTTAAATGAATCCAATTTAGCTAATATACGATCACCAATTTCAACAACATGTTTATTCTTTTTTCCACCAATAATATCATCATCATATTCTTGTTTGAATTCTTTTTGAATTAGATTTAAATTCGTTCGAATATTATCAAGTTCATCAGCAATTTCATTATATCTTGTTATATAGCTATCGATTTTATTCTCCAAACGACTAAGTCGAGTAAAATCATCAACATCGATAGATGATTGATTTTGTCTATAAATTCGTGTTTCTATTAATGATAATCAAATATTAATTATGTCAACAACTTGTCATCAAAAAAAAAACAAAAACAAAAAAACTTACTTGCATCATTGACACTTAAATTTTTATTAATTTTTGGTCGAATTCTTTGTTGATTATATGATAATGATCGTTCATGTTTAGTCGAATCAACAATAGGTAATTCAGAATTTTTATTCACATGTGTAGTAATTCGTTGTTTATGATGGCCAGGTGTTCCACCCGGTTGACCGGTTGGACGTCTATATTGTTGATGACCATGATGATAATGACGAGGATGTCTACATTGAAATCAATCAATCGATTAAAATAATGAATAAAATTAAATAAAAAAAAACATACGTTTTTGAACGTGGTGATTTGTAAAGAAAATCAAAAACACCCATCTTTTCAAATGATAATTTTGGAAATGTTTATGAAACAAAAAAAAAATCAATAATAATTTTTGTTTTCAAATATGATGATGATGATGATGATAATGTTTTTCTTTTCCGTTTATTTTCTCATTCATAATTGCAAAGTGGTAAATAAAATGTGTGGTTGATTTAGTTAGTTTTCATCGAAAGTAATATAAAACGAGAGAGAGAGAGAGAGAGAGAGTGAGAAAAAGAAGAGAAAAAAGATTGTCGCTATAGGTGACCATACAGGTATCAACCGATGATAACGGAAAAAATCAATACACACAACAACAACATTGCATCGATTGCATTTTCTTCATCTTCCTTTTTTTCTGGTTAAATAAACAGGCCAATTAAAAATATTTTCATTGATGTTCTCCATATTTTTGACTAAAAAGATATATAACCATTAACCAATGAAAAAAAAGTAGCTGATTGTAGGAAAGAAATTGTTTTGATAGAATCGTCAAATTTATAAATGAAAAAAAAACAAAACGCAATCCGAGCAATATGTTTTTTTTTGTGGAATGTAATCAAGCAATTTCTCTTCTCTTTTATTGTTGCCTTGTAAAAAAGGATCGTCTTGGATACACATTTGTTGATTCCATGATGTTTATCATCATTATTTACATTAAATTTTATAATCTGATTGTTTGGAATTTGATTGAAGCATTTCCGCTGAGCAACATAATAGATTTGTATAACAAATATTTAAAAAAAAATCGAGGTTATCCATTAATCAATGATGATGATTAATATTATTGATATTGTTGATTGCTTTTTTTGTTTGTTTTATTGTCATCATCATTAATCGTTGCTGTACAGTATGACTATTTCGTTGTCGATGAACATATTGTCGAACCAATTCTAATTGACAGATTAATTTTGCACCAATTTTTCTTGAACGTGATGTATCCAATACTAGATAGGATAATAATTGTTCAATACATAGTGATTGACAATGACTTGAATGAATCATAGCTTCAAGTAGATTGAATGATATAAATTGTAAAAATTTTGGTGCATCTTCACGAAGATTCAATAGGATTTGTTCCATTAATGAAATCGGTACCAATAGCCATGGACTGAATTCATATTCGAATGATTGTTCCATGATAAATTGAAATAATTGTACCAATTCAATATATAATGGTTCTTTTAGTATCCATTGATAATCCAATGAATTCGAATCTATTGAAAATGGCCAAGAATTTTCATCAATTGGATTATCATCAACATCCATTGGATTGTCATTGCCATTGGTTACATTATTATTTTGACTTCCATTCGATTGATGTTCTCGACGTTTATAATAGAAAGCTGTATTTTCTAATAGATTATCATTCAATTCTAATGATTCATTCGGATAAAGTTCATGGATTTCCTAATATATAAAAGACAACAGTGAAAAAATAGTGATTAAAAATGTTAATAACAAAATTTTTTACCTGATAATTATATCGATGTCCTGTACATTTTTTCATATTCAATTGTGAAAATTTAGTCAATTGTTCTAATGCTGAATAGGTAGTTATGACTGTTAATCGAATCAAAGCTGTGATTCTTGGTTCCGTTAGATGTAATTCATTTGATTTTGATAACAAAAATTTCGGTAATGTATGACGAAGTAATATCAATGCACATTGTTCAAGATCAATATGAAATAGACCATATGCTAAATCAACACTATCTTGAAGACAGACGACAGATGTTTTATCACAAAAATTAAATAAATATCTGAATACTTGTGTGACAAACCATTTAGGGCCACCTAATGAATAAAGACCATCAAAATCATATATTAATTTTAATGTAAAATGTTTTCGAGTCATATGAAGACATTGATCAAGAATTGTATTCAAAGGAGATCTTGATAATCGTATTGGTAATGTGGAACATGTTTTCAATGGAGAATCATTCAGTATAGATAATTTTGTATGAGGTACATATTTAGCCAATAAACGTTTTAATGTAGTCGACATCAACATAAATCTTTGTTTATAACCAAATGCTAGATTTGATTCATTAGCATCATTGGAAAATGATTCTGTAGTTGAATTTATCATTGATGATGATGGTGTCTGTAATTCTTGTAACATCATCATTACTTTGGATTGATGTTCGGCCGATATAGTTTCAAGTTTTGCAAATAACCAACAAGCAGCCGATAAGGCTAATGAACATAGACGTGATTTAAGACGTTCAAGAAAAAGACGAACATTATCTTCAGTGATTTGATCATGTATCCATGCATTCAATATTTCGGACGTTGCAAATTGTGCGGCAATACACATTTCATCCCAGCTTATTAATGATGTTCGAAATTCAACCGTATCATTTGCAATGATTAATTGTGGTAAGAGATGATCATATTTACTTGAATCCTTATAAGAACTTAATATGACATTAGGTGAATGACAGGCATTTGTTGATGGTATATTCCAACGACACCAATTCGTAAAAAATGATTGATCCGATTGATTGGCAGAATTGGCTTCAAGAACATCTGAACGATATCGTTCGATTAATGAACATAATGATATGAATGTTATATCAAATATGACAGCACGTATCTGTGATGATCGTACATTTTCACCCCTTGATACAATATTCAAACGATTTAATTCCATTAATCGTTGAGCGAATTTTGGTAACAGGCCACTCGAAGCGGCTGCACACAAAATAACATCGAATGAATGTTGCATGCGACAAATAATGCCGGCTACCTCTTCAATTTTACAATTTTCCATATACAATGGTGCTAATATCGAAGTAACTGTATGTTCAGCGCGGAATATAAGAATATTCGATGATAAAGCATCCAAAGATGATGATGATGTTGGTTGTTGGCCATCTGTTTGTTGTTGTTGTTGATCATCATTATTCGATAAATTACTTTGAATTGAATCATTTAATGTTGATAATGACATTCGACGATTAATTTCACGAATAAAACGATCAACCGATGTAACGGAAAGTAAATTCATTTGAGGTTCTTTGAATGAATCGAATAATTTCTGCAAATGTTCAGTTTTATATCTAAGCAAAAATTGATCAATACATGGACCTAAATCCATTAACATATCGATACCGGATTCAAGTTCTGTTCGATTAGAATGATCTATTGATTGATCATCCAATTGATTAATTTCTTTACGTAATTTGATACGATGTTGCGATAATTGTAAAAATATTTGTGGTATTTTAAACAATAAGAATGCAATCCAAGCATGATAGTTAATATTTTTACGATCTTCATTAGCAAGATTATGCGTATCGATTAGGCCAACCAAACATGTATGTAATATTTCACAATAAAGTTTCGATAATGATAGATCAAATGATCGAGCAATAATGGCCAAATAATTTGCTATTATTTCATTTGAATATGATGGATCTAATATAGCATAAAATGAAACGACAATACGAATTGAATGATACGATAATGGCCGATATGGTATGTAACCAAATTCTGGTTTAGTTGTCATCATGTGATAGACAACCGGTATAATTGAATTTGATAGATCAGTATCTAATGGTTGAATTTGTTGAGATTTTTTCATATTCGTTTCGGGTGAAATACCACGTAGCCATTCGATTTTGTTTTGAAATGCTTGAAGAGTATCAAAAAGTGATTCCATTGATGGCTGTCCATTCATCAATGCAGATGATTGTTGTAATTTCATAATCAATTCATTATGCAATTGTATACATTGTTTCCAAATTGTTTGTTCTTCAATTCGTCCTATATAAAGTAATGCTTTTAAATAGGATGAATCAATAATAAATCGAAGCATTTGACATGATTTATCAATAATTTGCCAATGAATACTTTCGATTGTCATATTATATGATGTGTCGATATTTTGTCCAAATTCATGATTTAATTCATTCAATGAACTTAACATAATCGAATGTAACCAATGAACAAATGTGACCAACGATCGACAAAGAGCAATACATTCATCATCATTTCCATAACAATTGGTACGATTTTTATATCGAATAAGAAAATCTAATAATGAATTCATACATTGTGGTTTGAGATCGGGAATTTTTGTAATGGCCATAATACATGCACCAAACGATATGATCTGTGAATCGAGACAATGATTTAGGTATAGCATCAATAAACTGTTCGTCACTGGGCCATTGATTGCTTGTCGTAGCATACAATCAGCTAAATCATAAACATCGCCCGAAACTCCACGTAATAAACGTTTAATTTCACGGCCCCATTCAATTTCGGTCCATCGTTCACGCCAAGCACGAAGTAATAGATCTTTAATTTTGAATGATGTTGACGTTACTGTAGAACTTGTATCCATCATCATCTTTGTAATCACCATATTGGTTGCTGGATTTGAATATTCGGGGCAAAAATCCAAACAAAAAGATCTAAAATCCTAAAGATGATCGAAACAAAAAAAAAAGGTTTTCAAAAAAAACTTTGGCTCAATTTTTTTTAATCGTTGTCTATGAATGGTCACCATTCATTGGAACGTGTCAGCGTGTTTTCTCGTACAATGTGAGCGGAATATTTGTGTTCCTTTTTCCTGCTTTCACGGCGTGTGTGAAGTTTTTGTTGATTTGATTCATACAAATTTAACTTTTTTTTTGGTTTTTTTTGCAATTAAATAACCGAAAATTAAAAATTTCAACAATGTCTGATAATAAAAAAGCAGTATCGGATGATAAAAAACGTGTCAAACGTAAACGAGTATCGAATCCAGCAACTCCTGGACGGTATGTTTTGTTTTAATATTTTTCCAAATATATTTTTCAATATTCTCTAATTTTTTGCAATTAGATTGTATGTAAAAGCAGTGTTTACTGGTTACAAACGATCACATCGAAACCAATATGAAAATACTGCTTTATTGAAATTGGAAGGTGTGGATAAACGTGCCGAAACTGATTTCTATTTAGGTAAACGATGTGCATTCGTTTACAAAGCAAAAAAGTAAGATTTTTTTAAATTATCGAGAAAAAACGTTATTATAACATGAATTTTTTTCCTTGTAAAACCATTTTATTTAGTACGAAACCAGTACCAAAACGACCGGGCAAACTAAGTAAATTTCGTGTCATCTGGGGTAAAGTGACTCGTTCACATGGTAATTCGGGTGCTGTACGTGCTAAATTTCACAAAAATTTACCACCAAAAGCTATGGGTCGTCGTGTTCGAGTTATGTTATATCCATCGAGAATATAAACAAGACCTAAATTTTCAACAAATGATTCTTATGATAATTTTTTAATATAAATAAAAAAACATTTTTTTGAATGACATTTTGGCACTTTATTTAAACAACAGATAGCTAGTGTTTTATCATAAAGGTTTCAATAGATTTGATTCGATAAGATTTACAATAGAATCAGCAATTATTCTTGCATTATTACGTTGATAACCACCACTTAATAGCATAACAATAGCCACTTTGTTATTTAATCCAAATCGGAACATTGTTTCATCACGTTTCATGATTCCCTAATTTAAGAATTCATCAATGAAATGAATTATCTGATGAAAACAAAATGAAAATACCTCTGGTGTGATCTTAAGCTGTCCAAGACGATCACCTTGAAGACAATCAGTACCAGCATTGTAAATTATTAAACTTGGTTGAAAATGATCAGTTTCAATAATGGCATTCAAATGGCTATATTTCATTGAAAGAGTGATAAATAAACGAATTAAGACTTACAAAAATCACACTTACAAATCAAGTAGTTTGATATAATTTTCATCATTAGTTCGATAACTGACATGTATCTCTCGATTGATAGCTTTTCTAGCAAATTCATCACGTGGATAGATTCGTGGATTGAACATATCCAATATGTAGATTAGTTTTCTGTGCAAAAATAATAAAAAAATTTAAATTCATTTGTTAAAATTGACAAAATATTTTTGGATATTTACTTTTCATCTTTGGTCATTCGAAGAACATCACGTTCATATCCATTACCTTGATGTGCATCACAATCGACAATCAAAATTGGTATCGGTGGTCGATTATCAATTACACAAGCTGACCATATATTACGTATTGCCAATGTAATGTCGGCAAAAAAACAAAAACCAGCAGATCGATTTGCTGTACAATGATGAAAACCACCACCTAAATTGATTGAAGATGAATGATGTTTATATGACCAACATGCTGCCATTATTGTACCAGAAGTTTGATATCTTAATGGTTGTATGATACGTTGATCGATTCGATCGAATGGTAGAAAATAAAATATAAAATTTTCGGATGTTCGAACCAGATTTCTTCGCGATCTAATATTCCGTATAAATTGTTCACTATGAACTAATCGTAATTGTTCATTTGAAATTGGTTGTTCAGGTTCCATATAATTAATATTTGAATCGAAAGATTCTTGAATGAATTTAGCAACTTTACCCCATTTACTTGTATCGAATGGATGTAAATGTTCGATAAAACAACCAATTTTTATATCATATTCGGGTCGAAAAATGATTGGATAATTTGTAGAATTTGATTTATCAATCAAAATAATATCTTCAATAAACGTTGAATCTTTTCCACTTGAATCATTATTTTCCATTTCTAAATTTAGTCAAATAATACCATTTATTTTTGTTGATTAGATTATGTTCCAACATTTTGTATTGTTTTGTTTTTCCTTCTTGGAACACATTCACATAAACAATAGCTATATTCGCATAACAGCAAAATTCGGTCCATTTCTGTTGGAATAGTTTCGGTTTCAACAAACCGATTCATCACCATTGGAAACCGACGACGACGACGGAACAAAATAGTTTCAATCAACAAAATGAATAAAAAATTTAGCTTCAATTTGATGAAAAAAATGTCGGGTAATAATGCGAAATCCGAAAATAATCAACTTGATCCTAATGATAATGAAGAAGATGAAATATCTTCATCAGCATCATCGAATTCGAATGATAAGGATTCTCATTTAGCTGATAATAATCTTGAAGGGTATGATTTTAAATTTTTCATCAATGTTTTTATTATTTTTTGATGTCCATAGAGCATATGATTCGACTAAATTTGATTTTCCGGATGCACCACCACATGTACGAAATTTATTTCAATTTATTGGACATTATTCACCACAGATGATTGAAATCGGTCCACGATTAAAACCATTCATACCAGATTATATACCAACTGTTGGTCATGTTGATGCATTCATTAAAATACCATATCCAGATGGTCGCACCAACAATCTTGGATTGAATGTACTTGATGAACCAAGTATTGAACAATCTGATGCTACATTGTTACAAATGAAATTAAAAGCATTATCACGGGAAAAGATTCAAACAACAATTGGGAATGATGAAAACAAAACTAATGAAATGGGTAATGAATCGAAAAATTTGATTGCAGTTACTTCTACAGATCCAGTCGTACCATTAGTAATGCCACATCAATCAAACATAACTAAAGAGATTGATAAATGGATCGATTATATTAAACAATTACATGAAACAACAGCCCGACCAGAATCGGTAGCACTTATACATCAACGACCTGATCATGAAAATATTGAATCATTAATGCAAGAATGGCCCGAAGAATTAGAAACAACATTAAATGTTCATACAATACCAACACCGGAATTAGATTGTAGTCTTGAAGAATATATGACAATTTTAATGGCCATTTTAGATATACCAGTACAGAATAATAAGATTACATCACTTTATCAAATGTTTACATTGTTGAATGAATTTCAAAATTCACAACATTTTAATAAATATGATGAACAATAGAATTAAAATATGGACGGAAGTTTAACCATTGTATGTTTGTTTTATCATTCAAAATTCAATAAAAATATGTCCTATACTTTATGATCGACTCATTGTTTTTGTTGTTGTTGTTGTTGATGGTTTTTTTTGTTGTTTTGGACAAATTGTTTGATGGTTTCAAATTGATCATTCAACTCCCTTTTTATAAATATTATGTTTTATTTTCATAATGATAATTATTTAGTTTTTGATTCGCAACAAAACAAAAAATTGTGATATATCATGTCATCATCATCAAGACGTTTTGAAGATCTTAAAGATGAAGTAATTTCATTGAAAGAAAAAATACGAATTCATCGTCGTCGTAATGCAAGTATGGTGCCAAAAAACAAATTGATAATTTAATTTTGTGGTTAATTTTTTAAATTTTTTTTTTGATTTTCCATTCGAATCATAGATGAACTTACAATTAATAAATTATTTATCGATGGCGATCGTTTGATTGAAATGATACGAAATGAAGTAACAAAATGTCCACCACAAGTACAATCCGAAATGAATGGCCGTTTTTATGCATTGATGAATGAATGGAATGCATTTAAAAAAACTACATTAACTAATCCACGATCGACTGTGACAAATATATTTGGTCAAGGTTCAAACGTGTCGGATGGAACACAACGACAAATTTTAGCGCAAGGAATTGAATCATTAGAACAAACATCACGATCATTACAACGAGCCGAAATGGTTGCAAGAGAAACCGAAGAAATCGGTACAAACATTGTTGATGAATTGGGTAATCAACGTGAATCATTATTACGAACAAGACAAACATTGGATACAAATCGTGAAAATCTAAAACGAAGTCATCGATTATTACGTACAATCAATACAACATTAATAACAAACAAATGCCTTTTGATAGTTATTATTTTAATGGAAATTGCAATACTTTTATCCATAGTTACCTATAGGTTTATTCTTCCACATAAAAAATAATTTTTGTTTCTTTTTTTTTGAACAAATATTTTTTCTTCTAATTCCGTCCTTGTTCAAAAAAAAAATTCCATCTTCTTGGCACAAACACTCAGGATTTCTGGTTCTGGTTCACCACTTAAATATGATTGATTTTTCTTCTAAAATGAAAAATAAATAATAAAAAAATAATATTAAAAATGAATTCATATTTTGATTGGTGAAATATGGATAATGTAATAGGAGAATGTCTTCTTCGTTTTTTCATTTTCAAAATTTCTCAATGTCAAATTTTATCTTCAAATCAAATACACGGACATCAACAGACAGGATGTATTAATATTCCCTTTTTTCTTTTTGTAAAATAAAATTGATGATTTTTGCTTACAGAAAATCAATCAACTATATCAAATATCGGAAACAAATTCTTAACTAATTGTTGGTTTTGATTTTCGAGAAAAACATTCGAGACACTTGCACCACCTCCGGTGACATAGTTCACTGATCATCATCATCATCATTAAATTTTTTGTTGACAGAATGAATGAATTACAATGATGATTACATAATTTCTTTAAATTTCAATCAAAAAAAATGATTTCTTTTTCGATCATTTCCGTCGCACAATATTATTTAACAAAAATCAAAAAAATATTTTTCTTTTTTTTTCGGAAATAAAATTCAAAAATTTCATTTCAGAAACTTTTGTTGATCAGCATTAGATGGCGTTGTTGGTCTTGAAAATTTTTGGTTTAATTCTTTTTAAAAATTTTTCCCGCGAATTTTATATATTTTGTAGAAATTGAAGATTGTTTGAGGGGGAAGAAAAAAGAGGCGTCCAAGATAATTTATATGTGATGTTGATAGAACCCCGAACAAAAAAAATCTATGTGTGTTGGTCATAGACATGAGAAGAAGAAAACATAGTGAATCTATTTCGGTTGTGTGCATGCATCCACATACATAGCATGGGGACACTCGCCAAAATTTGGACTACACACATTTGTATGCGTGGACTGTATGTTCTCTAGTCTGGTCTGTTCTGTTCTGTTCCTGTTTGTTTTTGGGTTTCATTTGAATTTGAATTCAAGCCAAAAAACCAAACTAAACAAGCAAGCAATTTCTGGATCTCTTCAATACAATTCAAAAGCCAGTATTGTATTTGACGTTGACCAATGCAGACCGATCATCCGATTGTAGATCAGATCCGATCAGCAAGATACATTCGTCCTGTTTGTGTGCGTGTGTCCAATCTATCTTGTTCGTTGTTCAACCACCACTATTCGAACAAAATGAATTTAGATTTTTTCAAAATTCAAATCTTTCATTGTATCCATAGTTGAATTTGAAAAAGAAATTATTTGAAATTATTTAAAATACGCATGTCATTTATGATGTGCTATGTGTGTGTGCGCGCGCGAATTTAAATTTTCAACAAAAAATAAAAATAAAATAAAATTTTAAATTTCATTCAATTCTCCATTCTCAAATTCATTCATTCATTAGATTCTCGTCTTGATCATTCGGTTCTTTCAAAATCTTTCCAATTTTTCTCTTCATTAATGCATTGTGTGTAATGTTTAATCGAATTGTTTTGTTTGTTTGCGTTTGTTTTTTTTATTCTTCTTCTTCGTCAATCTGTTCAATCAAACACGTGCAATTTACCAATAATTAATTAACGAAGAAAAAAAAATATGGATGTAAATACAGCAAATATATTACCATTAATATGGGCATCAAAACTTGGTTCGATTGGTGGTGTTGGTGGGGGAATGACAAATAATCATACAATGATGATGATGATGGGTGATGAACAAAATTCTTCACCACCACCCCCACCGTTATCATTATCATCACAACAAATTTCACCACAATTAATACAACCATCGACAACACAAGTGATATCATCATCATCATCATCATCATCGACAACAACTGCAACAACGCCACCACCATCAATTACATCAAATATTTTATCAAATTTAAATATTATTCCATCACAACAACAACAACAACAACAACAATCATTCCAAACAAATGAAATTAATTCTTCAACATTATCATCACAATTACCACCAACATCATCATCATCATCATCATCAGTAACAGCAGCAAATTTATGGGCTGCTGCTGCATTATCAAATGTATCAAATGATTTAACATTATCATTTCAAAAATTATTAGCAGCCGCTGCATGTAACGGTGGTGGTTTACCATTACCTATTCATTCTAATAATGGATTAGATTCAATTACAGAATCAGATGCATTAACATTAGCAGCATTACAACAACAACAACAACAACAAAATTCATTTATAAATCATTCATCAATCGGTAATAATAAACAACAATTATCTACCGGTTTAATGGTAAATGGTTTATTTGGATCTGATCGTACAACAACATCAACATCAACATCATCGGCTAATGGATTACATGCAATGATTACATCTTTAGCAGCAGCTGCTGCTGCTGCTGCTGCAGCAACGAATCAAAAATCTGATATGTTAATCAATCAAAATCTAATTGATTCATTATCATCATCATCAGCAACTGCAAATTTAAATGGTGGTGGTTGTTTGAATAATTTTGATATTCAACAAGCATTATTAGCTAGATTAACTGGACATCATCAACAACAACAACAACAACAACAACAATCTCAATCGACAACAACAACAACAACAATGATTCAAGATCAGGATCCAACAATTATGATTTCAAACAACAACAACAATAATAATAATAATAATCTAATTTATAATTATAAAACCAAACAATTATCATCATCTCCACCACCACCACCACCCACATCATTACAACAACAACAAGCTAATCATGTCAATTCATTTCTACCATCAACAACAACAACAACAACAACAACATCAGGTATGAAATTTGATATTTTTTTTCCACCAAAAAAAATCAAAATTGATTGATTATCATTGGTTTTTTTTTCTTTTCTGAAAAGAAATCAATTACCTAATCACACACACACACAAACACAGATCATTAATCTTTTTTGTTTTTGTTGTCGGTCATATCATACAAATGCAAATTTTATTGAATAAAATCAATAAAGGGAACACTGCCGATCATTATCGATTAGTGATCGATTGATTGATTGACCGGTTCAGAATAAAACAATTGAAACCTACAGTTCTTTGAAAAAATAAAATCTGCATAAATTTATTTGTTTTGAAAATCGTTTTTTTTTTTTGAAAAAACTATCATAGATAATTAATGATCAAAACGTAAAATAAAATTTGAAAGTTTACAAGTTTCTTCATACATACTTATGATAATAATATTGATTTTTTCTGTTTTGCCAAAACAAAATTTTTTTGAAAAATGTCCAGAAAGAAATTTCAATTTCAA
>ERZ500997.203-NODE-203-length-16584-cov-5.456168_pt1 | contig 16584 bp, 12 predicted proteins | sample MGYA00248826_ERZ500997 | MGnify/ENA primary metagenome ERZ500997 (study PRJEB25958, sample SAMN03398524) | human skin metagenome | study: EMG produced TPA metagenomics assembly of the Human Skin Microbiome Metagenome (human skin metagenome) data set.
CTTTGAATAAACTATTATTATTATTATTATTATGATCATCAATTTATTCAATCGATGATGATTATCATGATGATCACCAAAACTACAATAAAATAATGATAATGATTGCTATTCAGTAACAAATTGATGATGAGCTTCATACAACAACAATTTGGCTATTATTTTAACACTTTTACAATTTACAACCAGAAAAAATGATGACCATTTCTCAAAAACAAGGCCAATGCAGCTTTTTGCTGAATTATTTGGTTGGTTCAATCCATAAATCGATGTGTCAATTATATATCACTATAGATTAGAAAGTTTTCCATCAGCAAATAATTGGTTCGAATTTTTTTCTTGTTGGAGAATTCACCATATTCTGTATGGGCGGTTTTCCATAATAATAATAACAGGAAATTGTGTGGGTGGATCATTTTCATTTCTTCATTTCGTTCGCTAGTGAATCCAATCGAATCGAATCCAATTTCGAAATGATAATTAAACTTTGGTCTTGATAAATTGTTAAAGTTTGATGTTCTTTCTCCAACAAAGTATCAATTATCCCAATTTGATTGAAAGCTTGTCTTCCTGACAACGAAGAAACCTTTTTCTGTCTGAATCAAATTGCTACATTTGTTTCGCATTCGCATTCATCTTATTCGTTGTTCAAGTTAAAGAATCTTTCCAAAAAAACATTTACTTTAGTTTTTGTTTTTTTCTCCCCTTACTAATTATCAACCAATTATAATAAGCACGTTTTTCTTTCGTTCGTTTCGCTTATACGATTTTACGAAAAAGCAAAAAATCTTTTTTCCTAAAAACAAAAGTTTTTTGTTTCAATTCATTTTACGGATACACTTTTTTGGTTTAAACATTATCAAAAAACAAAAACAAAACGAAAGAAAAAAACTTGAATGAATTTTACTATTATCAGAATCAAAAACAATGCACATACAAAACAATGTACAGTATTATTATCACACACCAACAGAAGCTTTTTGGAATTTTCATTCCATTCTTGAAGGGAAGGGGGTTCATATTCTTAATTAAAAATGAACATGACAAAGCTTTTAAAAGCAAAAATACAATACAATACAATCAAGCGAAAAAGATTCTATCGAAAACCCATCATCATCATCAACATTAACATCAAATTTTTGTTTCGTCGTTGGTATCAATGGCAGTCAAGTGGCTCTCATTTTATTTTATTTTGTTTTCTCGTTCTAATAACAGGGTTTATCAAATATACATTGTGCTCTAAATTTGATAATTGGTATTATTCACTTTAGTTTCATCATGATAATCAAAGCACTCTTTCAACAACACCCACTTTTTCTTCTTTCCACTACAATCTGGAATTCTCTAGAATTTTTTTTTGTTTCAATTTTTTTGCATTGCAGTCTCTTTTTCATTGTAAAATTTTAACACTTTTTTCCTAAAAAATTCTTTGTTGTAACAAAAAAAGGAAACATTGTTATCAAGGTTGTGTGAAACCCTTTGATTATCCTTCATTATAACCATATAAAGAATTATGATGAATGAAAATGATTTTTGATCAATTTTGAATCTAGCAAAAAGCATGAAAAGAAAACGAAAGAAAAAATTCGTCATAAAATGATTAGGTAATGTGTTATTTTGTTGTTCTGGTGACAAAAATAATATTTTTGTTATGTTGCACATTATAATTCATATGAAACAAAAATGACAATCATCATCATCGTCATCATCAACAGAATCAAAAATTAACAATGATTAATATCACTATTCATACATTTCTGATTGCAAATTCTTTATTCATTGTTTTCCTATCCTAAATAAAGTTTGTTGCATTTCTTATTCTTCAATTTAATCATAGATTTTTACCCAAAAAATGGCCAAAGGCACGTTATCATATGAAATGAAATGAAAATAATGAATCTTTTTATTGGTTTACTTAGCAACTTTTCGTCTTTAGGAAAAAAGGATACCCAAAAAAGGAAAACTTTCCAATGACAACGCACAGACACAACATTACTTGAGGCTGGTTATTCCATACTGGAATCGAGAATCTCTATCTCAATGTTATGTTATGTTTTGTTTTGCATTTAATTTGTGTTACATGCTAATATTGGTCAATGTTATACATGTCTATGATAATATCATTTTTCCCGATTTCTGTATAAGGGAGACAAAAAAAGTTTTTTTGTTTTGCTTTTCATTTCTGGTTTGGCTGAAACGAAAAATGCAATCAAATAAGATTTGGTCATGTTGAAATCCAAAGGAAGCATCAATGCCGGCCAAAAACAAATATCTTTATTCATTAAGTTGGACAACCGAGAAAATGAAAATGAACAAAATCCAATCTACCAATCTCCAGCCCCACATTCAATATATTGTCTTATCCAACAACAGCAACAACAAACGACTAATTTTCATCTGCATCTTTGCATCCATTCTACTAATATTATGTAACTTTAATTCGCATTGAATCCCACACACACACCCCAAACATCACACTTATACTGAACCAAACAAAGTTTATTTCATTATTATATAAATCTGAACGAATCTTGATGAATCTTGAAAGTTTTGTGAAGTAAAAAAAACGACAAATGACCAGACACACATTGGATAACATCATGTGTGTTGGTTGCCGTTGGTCTGATGAAACCGAAATTCGGGAGCTTTAATTTTCTTTTTTCTTTTTTTCTTTCAAGCTTTTGCAGATCCAAACACAAAGTTGTTGTTGTTGGAATGAATTTCGTGTGTACATCGCCTTTGGTTAGTTTAGTTTAGTTAGTTTGGGGTTATTTTGGCCGGTTTTTTTCGTTTTCGTTTTGGTTCGAAGATTCTTTCTTTTTTTCTTTTTTTTTGTTTCTCTGGCGTTTCATATGCTATGCTATGTTGTGTTGTTGTGTGCTTGGTGGACGTCCATTTACTGAAAAAATGTCATTTATCATTATGTCGTGTTTGGTGCTCGTTTACGTTCGAAAAAAATAACAAACAACAGAAAAAGAAAAAGAAAAAAACTTGGCTTGTTTTTAGCTTGAAAATTTTGCAATAGCGAGCGAGAGAGAGAAAGGAAAAGAGATGGTTTGTTTTTCGTTTTCATTGGATTTTGCTTGCTTCTTTGAATTCTTTTCTCATTTAAGCTTAGAGTGAAATTGTTCTGTTCGTTTTCGTGTCTAACGCCAGAAAATAAAAAAACGAAAAACATCTCCAAACAAACATTGCATTACACCATCTAACCAAAAATGGAGAAAGCAATGTTATATCAAAGCCCGTCATTCAATGATTTTCTTTTTTCCATTTTCAGAATTTCAGGAATAAAAATTTCATTTTTCCATTAAATATTATGCACACACATACACTACATCACAAGAACATCAGTCTGCAACACAGCTTAAGATTTTCGTGTTTTAAAGAAATAAAAAAAGATAGCCAAAATTTTCTTTCATTTTCCTCATTTCTCTAATCAAAATTCAAAAAACCAAAAGTTTGATTACAAATTAGCAAAGAATAAACGAAGCCATATGAAATTTGAAATAATATTGAAAACATTCGTAACAATAGTCATCATCATTATCGATTTGTCTCTGCAAATAATTGATATGAATATATTGGTGGTGATAATCTTATTTCCATAATCGAATAAGAAGAAAAGAAATTGAAATCCAAATAATGATGATGATGATCGTGAGCCAAAAAAAAACAATTGAAATACATAAAAATCAAAATAAATATAAATATCAATGATCATTATCCGATAATGATTCCGGATAATAATGGGACCAAGAAAAAAAATATTTATTGCATGAAACTCTAACCACCAATGTTTTTTTCTGTGGTTTCGATTTTTGTCATCATCATCATTTCAACAACGACGACCCTCTAACGATTTATACGAAAATGATTTTTATTTTGGTTGTTTTTGATATTCATATTCACCCCATATCATCATCATTATCGTCAAAAAAAAATTCTGGCTCTTTTTGAAAAGCATATGATTTTGGCTGGCATTTATGATTCTCCTAAAAAGCACTAAATTTTCTTTCTTATTTTATTATTCATATACAATTCATTTATTCATTGAATTTTATATATTCAAATTTGTCAACAATAAAAATGAATGAATATAATGAAAGTTTTCGCTGGTTCGGGGAACCGGAAAAAATCGAAAACGAAAGGCGCCCGCTTTATTTTTTCTTATTCTTCCAGAATCGAAATGAATATAATGATGATATTGGCCACCACCACCAGAAGAGAAATAAATGTGGGGTTAGATCCGTATGCAAAATAGAAGAGAAATCACGAAAACAAAACATTTATATTCAGATCTTTCTGGTTGATAATGATCAGATTCTGGTAAGTGTGTGTGTGGTTAGAATAAATCGACATCAAACAGTTCAACCAAAAATAAAAATGCAAAATATGATTATCATGACGGTTATAGCCAAAGCGCTTCTCTTAATATTATCGATCATATTATTTTGTACAGAAAATTTTCTTGGGAAAAATTTGCCTGGTCCATCATCATTAATTATGAAAAAAGAGGTTTTCATCATCAACATCATTCAATCGAATGATGATGAATGACAATTTTGACAACACAGAGATCAATAATAAAACAAACAACAAAAAACCAATATCCAATTGAATCAATTTCAAATTATCATATTAATATGCAAATAAGGGGTGATATTTTTTTGAAAAATACAGTTCTCATTGAAATATTTGCAAATTAAAATTGTGATTATCGATCGATCAATCAATAACCAATGTTGAAATGTTGTTCGGTTTTTTCTTTAAAAAAACAAATGTCGATCTTAATTTTTGCATAATTTCCCATTAGACATTCATTGTTGTTTCCCATGCCAATTGGCCATCATTATCATCATCATCAATGAATTTTGAAAAAAATTTACAATTCATTCAAACGATGATGATGGTAGCCAGAACAAAACTAAACGTATAGATCTTTGGACCAAAAAACACCACGCCTGCTTATGCTGCCCTATTCTATGAATGAATGAATAATTTACATAACTTTACAGGTAAATTTTGACTACATCATTTCAAATAGTAAAATCGAAAAACTCAAATCGAAAAAAATTGATTTGAATGTCAAATTTTATATTCATTTAAAGCATTATAGTGAAAGAAGATGAAAAAATTGACAGGTTCGACATGAAATGAATCTAATTTGAATTTTTTATCATCAGCAAAAAAATACTGAAAAAGAAAGAAAAAAGACACATTATTCACATAATCATCATCATTATCAATGAAAAACATGGACATTTTGTGTGTGTGCGAAAGCCAGGAGAGTTTGTTTTTTTTTGATTGCGTGTGTTTCTATCTATAGAATGAATGAATGTCAGTTTTGATGAAATTCAAATGATGATGGCTTTCAAATTGGATGGATGAATGACGATTGGCAGTCATTTTCATTCAATGCAAAAATGGGTAATACCTCTTTCATTGATATTTTACAAAAACACATAGGACCATGGGCGGTTCTTGTTGTGTTTTTGATGTTTTTTCGTTTTTGTTTACTGACTAATTTCAATCGAAACAAATGTAAAATGGATGTTCGAAAAAATTGGAAAAAATCCTTTTGCATAATTTGATTAAAACCTTCTTTTTGATAGATATATTTCATCAAAACTATTTTAAAAAACTGAAATTTTGAAACACAATTACCAACCTAACCTATATGAACTAATAAGCCAAAATATGCAACCTAACCTAACACTTGTACAAACACATAAATTATATCATTTTTTAACAAACAAAAAAAATGTACTGCATGTCCAAAAAGGAAAAACAACAACATTAAACAAGTGAGAGAAAGGAAAAAGAAAAAGTTACAGGAAAAAATATCAAATTAATCATCCATATCGTCATAATGTAATGTAATATCATATCATATTAATAAATAAAAACTGGCAATTTGATCTAGGCGATTTATCCACGAGATATATCTATTTATTTCATTGAAATGGACAACCAACCAAAGAAAAAGTGGAACAACCATTCATTCATCCAAACAACAACAACAGCGATAGTTTATTAAAGGCAATGATGATGTGCATGTTTTGTGACTGGAATAATATTTTCCAGGCTGAAAAAAAGAAAAATTCATATTTTAGCTTGACAGAATCGGTCAGAAGAAGAAAATTGTTGTCATTGTGATACTATGGCTAATAATAATATCATAATTAAATCGAATCGAATTTATCATTCTTTCCAACAAAAATAAATATGATCCAAGCATGTTTGAAAATACAACATAATAGTTTCATCATTCAACAAAAATGAAATTCAACCAAATGGATCGATCAGGAAAAAAATTTAATCATCAGACAAAAAAATATTTCAAATATTTTTCCATCCATCCATATTGGTAGGTCATTCTGGTCATTATAATCATTGAAATGCCGTTGCCATCCCCTTCGGTTATCATTCGACAAACTGGTCATTTTCGCATCGTTTTTTTCTCTGCTGGAATGAAGATGAGATGAGAATGAAATGATAAAGAAAAAAAGACAAATGAAATGAAAGATAAAAATCGATAGAGAATTTGGCAAACATAGCATGTCAGCCTCCGTATTTCACAATTTGACAAATGCCAAATTTTTTATATTTATTAGCTAAATTAAATTCGAACCCGAAGAAAAGAAGAAGAATCCACTTCTAGACAATGTGTATTTTTTTGATGATACTCTATCCATAGAGAGAATTTTCTCCAACTGAAAATGAAACAAAAAACATCAAATACACAAATACACACTCAGCTTGTAACCATTGCCAGGACAAATTAATCAAAGCTTTTTTTCGATAGAGAAAAAATGAACAAACAAATCGAATGTGGATGGATTGGATGGATGAAGAATTTAAAACAATTTTTTTCCTTCTTTTCGATCAATTGAAAATTGGAATTTTGGGTTTGAACACACTGAAACACACACACACTTACACGGACATATCCGATTGCAAAATTCGGTTATTTTTGGAACAACAACGAAAAAATACAGTTGCAATTTATTCCAGAAGCAAGTACCAAACAAAGTTGATTCTGTTTTCCTTGTTGTTGTCGAGAGAGACAAATTAAATTGAATTAAAGACCCGATGGATGGATGGATAGATAGATGCACAACAACAACAACAAATGTTGTGTTTGGAAAAAAAAGTTTCCTGAATCAATATAATATAGCTTTTTTAATCAGTCAGTTTGCTGTTGTTTTTTGTTTTTTCCGGAGAAAGTTTCCCGAAAATTTTTCCACATTTTCATTTTGGAGGATCGAATAGAAAAAAAAACAAGCTTCCTATAGACTAATCCATTCTTTGTAACAAGTTTTGTTTTTTGTTTTTCATATTGAATGAATTAGTTTTTTACACCAAAAAAATAGAAGGAGAATTGGTCAAATCAGTGTGACAAGCAAACAAACAAACAAACAGAATTGGATCAAGATTTATTAGTAGTAATTTTTCAAATTCTTTTTTTGATCAACAACATTTGTGTAATAAGCAACAAAATAATAATAACTATAGTTTGCCTCATGAAACTATTTCCAAACACACAACAATTCTCCCAAATTACAAATTACAATTTTCATACAATCCATTGTTTAGAGTGAAAAATTAAAGAATTTTGAAATAATTTTATTAACAAAACAATCAACCCAATTTCATCATATTATTCTAGTTGATTCATTCATCAATTGTTTAATTCCTATTTTCAATAAGTCAATCAATCAATTAATTGAAATCAATTGATTATAATTAACATTCATTATTTTGTTCACAAGGCAAGTTTTCACAATTCATTCAATTTGGTTCTCTAAAAAAATTGACAATGACAAATATCACAAAATTCTCATAATCATATCTTTATCTGTATATGTTATGATGTACGTGGTGTCTGTTTTATCAATGATGATAAGTGTTTGGCGAATCATGTTTTGTGTGGACTAGAATTTGAAATTGACCACCATCATTATCATCATAACTGTATATGATGAAAAAAAGCTTAACTAACATCGTCGAATGGCTTAGTGTCAAATCTCATGTATGTAACCAAAGAAATGATGAAAAAAACTTGGTTTCTTCTTTCATTTCAAGAAAAAAGGATAAAAGATGCTGTTGGTTGGATGTTATCATTATTTTTTGGAAAATTTATTGCTAAAATACTTGAATTGAAAATATTATTATTTAATCAAATATATCACTACTGTGTTTGTGTTTGGTATGTGATATCTATCCAATCGAAGTGATCGTGTTCAACACACAAAATAGATGTGTGTTTGGAGAAGTGAAGTGAAGAGGAGAAAAAACGGATATTTTTCAAAACCAAACCAAACAAAAACAAACAAACTTAGTGTATGATTCTTGACATAAATAAATAAATAAATTGGTCATGTTCATAGAATTTTCCAACAACCAAACGAAAGGAAAAAAATTGAAAACAAGTATCAAAATCTCGCATCTTCTCTTCACACATTATATAAGTGAGAATCAAAATTTTCAAGTATGTAAACAACATAGACCAACCAGACATATATTATAAATGAGAATTGACCATAACAAGCAAACAGAAAAATAGATATATCTTTCTGGTTGTTTGATCCTTAATCCTTGGAACGAGACAACGACGACTAGAAACTACGAAAAGAATACTAATTAGTCATATTTATCATCATCAACATTTTTTGTTTGAGATTTTTTTTCCCAAAAAATCGACCATTTTCAATTGAATGAATCGAGGAAAATATATATATTTTTCTTTACGCAGCATGCCATTCATTTCAAATGGAATTGCATCATCATCAAAAGAAAAGAATCCATCGTCAAAAACAACAACAAAATTACCAAAATATCAATTTTCATTCGAATGAAAAACATTTTTGGCAAGTTTCGTTTGTTTCCTCTTAAATAATTATCAAAAGAAAAGAAAAATGAAAAAATGGCTATAAATCTTGTTGCTGTGTTTGAATATGAAGGGAATATATAGAAAAACAACAACATTGAAAAATTGCCAGATGAATTATCGATTTTTATTATGGATTTTCCTTTCCTATTCTCCACTGGTAGTCAATCAATCAACCAATAAATGATGATTATGATGAATTGTGTGTGTGGATGTTACAAACAAAGTTGTCAATTGTTGATATTCAAAACAAACAAAGATGAGTAATGTGAATATTGCTTCCCTATAAACGTGTTTGGATAATGTTTTGCACGTACCTCATCATCATTCAATGATGGTGATGGAAAATTTTCAACTTTCAAAGATCATTTTGTTCCTTTCAAAAATAATTAATTAATCTACGGTTGCGGCAGTTGTATTGACTGATGACGGTAAATTTCAAAAAGAAAAATACCTGTTATTAAAAAAAGTCAATTACAAAGTACAAACTTTGATGAGCAAAACAAAACTGAAAAATCTCATCAACCACAAGCACTTATATTACCCGAAAAAAAACCCGAAAATTTGACGCCTTTATAATAATGATAATCAATGATTTACACTTGGTTTTTTCTCGTTGATTATAGAATGATGGCTATTCGCCAAAGGACCAGATGATATTATAACATTGTAAGTGTGTGTTAAAAATGATGATGGTATTTTCACACAAATAATGTTTACCCATATATAAAAAGATCAGAGTTAATAAATTATCCCTGAACCTTTGATCATCATTTTGAAATTAATGTCCAATTTAGATGGCCAAACGACAGCAGCACAGAACACCAAACAAAACAACGTTATTATTTTGCAAAATGAACCAAGGATTACCATCATCAGTGGTTATCAATGTCCACCAACATTTTTCAACAATTTTCACTATTGGCAGAATCATTATTGTCAATGGATGTTTGTTTATTGATGAGAAAGAATGACAAGGAATTTTTTTTGTCCAAATTGACCCTGTACAACGGCTGGGTCAATAATTTCTAATTACCGACTAGATAGGAAATCACACAATCATAACGAGCTTTTTTACCACAAAAAATAGATTATTTTTTGTGGGATCGATTCAAAATTTAATGATTATTACCATCATCATCATCATTGGACAATATTATCACTATGATAATGGAAAACAAAACAAAAAAAGTTAATAGATTTTTTTTGTTCTGCAACCATAGAATCACCGTCGAACATCGAAATTAGCTAATAAATTTTCGTCAAAAGAAAAGTACAAAATGAATAATCCCTTTGAAAATTCAGAACAAAATGAGAATATATCACACGAGAAAACGTTTAGCTAGCAAAAAATGATTGATACATATTGATTTTCATTATCGGCAATCATAGATAAAACAAAACTTTAGCAAAATGAAACCACATTCACATGATATCTTTTTTTAATTATTTATAGCAAAGAAATTCAGATTCAGATATAGAATCATTTTAGTTGTTCTAATTCGATTGATAGCGAACAAATAGAGAAAGAAAAAAAGAAAAAATCAATAAATCAATATTGTAGATATTACCCAAGAAAAAAGAAATAAATCACTAAGCATCATCATTGGAAAGAGAAAAATATTCCTGCAATTTGAAATTAAAAAAACTTTCTTTCAAAATATTAACACACCTTACGATGATCTTTTTTTGAAAAAAACCGAAAGAACGGAAAATAAAAGAATCTTAAGGTTGCCAGTATTGGCGGATAGAAGGCGCGATTGTGATCATATCACATCACTTTTTCAATCTCTTTACTGTGTGCTTATGCATCACACCGACAACAACAAGAAAATAATAATCATGGATAAACCAACAAAAAATTTAATCAAATGATGTTCACACACACACATTGATGAAATGTGATTAAATCGATACAACATGAACGCCAACGTAAAAAATATCCATGAATTTTCTTCAAACTTAAACGCCATCAATTCGGGTGTATATTTTGTTGAGGAAAAAAATGATCATGATGGTGGTGGTGAATGATAGAGAGAGAGATGGAGAGGGAAAAAAGAAAAAAATCCAGATCTAAGCAAAAAACAACATAAAAATGGATGATACGCTAGTAAAGAACAAAATCTAACCAAAAAATGAATGCAAGAAAAAATATATAAAATTCGTATCGACATTTTCAATTCCTAATGTAATGTATGTATTTTTTGAGTTTTGGTAAGGCCATCAAATAAGAAAATCTTCTTTTTTGCTGCTGTTGAATTCAAGCGAATATTTATGGCCGATAATTTTTTCGTTCAAAATGGAAAATTGGCTATATGTCATTCATGAAAACAAAAATTTGTTTTCATAAAAATTTTTATCAGGTCTTATCAATGCAGTACTGCCTAACCCTTACAATCCAATCCAATTTAAGTATGAACTGGGAGTTGGGAAACAAATTTTAAAATTTTTTTTTTGGTTACTGATTTGATTATATGAATGAGGATCCATCGTAAAGAGAGAGTGGAAAAAATCAGAAGATGAATTGCAATCGACATTGGGAATTTGAGGATTGGAAAAAACCATTCATTTCAATTTATTCGAATTTATCCGAATCACATTTAGATCAGATCAGGAATCGTTTGGGAAAATGAAAATAAATAATATAATATTTAATATAATGCCGATATGGTTTGATTTGCAATGTGGGCCCATAACAACCATATGTGTGGAGAAAGAAAAATTTAGATGATGATAACGTTTCATTTCATTCAAAAAATGATAATAAACATTTATGATGATCATGAAAAAACTACCATGAAAAAAGCGTAAAACCAGAGATAGAGAGATACAGAGAAAAGGTCTCGTGGCATCAAGCCTGTTTGATGATAATGGTGGTCATGATGATGATCATCACCATTTTATCAATAAGTTTTGTTTGTTTTGCTTTTGATTTGATTTGTTTTTGTTTTTGTTTATTTGACTTTGGCTTCATTTATATAATGATGGCCATGGCCACACATAAATCGATTGTGAGAATGAAAATATGGTATTTTTTCTGAAATTGATTCAGTGCAATGTTCTGTCTGTGTATGCCTCCAAGGAATTTAAAGTTTTTTCTTGGTAGAATTGGAAAATATCATAAATTAAATTAATATTTACTACCGGAATCTAAAAAAAGTATAAAAAGATGAAACGAGTCAATTTTCAATAAATTTGATCAATATAAATTTCCTCCAATTGAAATTGAAATTTTAAACCAAATCACATGATCACCATCATCAACAATGAATAGATTTCATTATTGGCCAATTGAAATTCCTTATAACTAGCCACATGAGAACATTGCTTGTTGTTATTTACCAATATAAATCCAATGATGTAATGAACAACAAAAATGACATTAATCATTACATTTAGTATGATGGTGGATGGATGGATGATTGGTTGGCAAAATGATTTCTTTCAAAAGCAGCAACATTTATTGCGATTGAATTGCTGATTTACTCAAATTCGTATTCAATTTCCTTATAAGAGCATCATTGTTTTTTCATTTTAGACACACAGCATGTGCAAAATACAATAATTATCATTATTCAAATGAAGAAAAAGAGAGAGATATTCCTTCAATTCTTTTCTTCTTAGCAAGCATTATCAAAAGCAAATAAACAGAAAGAGACAACAAATCAGGATTTTTCCAAGAATTGTCAAAGATTAAATCTTGAAAAGAATCGATTTTTCTTAAAAAGAGAGTTTATTAGTTGAAAGACAATTGATCGAAATAAGAGAAGAACAAATCAAACAAATCAAATGATGAAAAGTTGTTCAATTTATCTGTTGCATTGGTCAGTCCAGTCCAGTCTAATGATAATGGTGATGATTTTGTTTGTTTTTTCAATCGATCTCCTAGTAGCAATGAATCAGGGGATTTTTTTTCCACAAAAAATACCTGATATTGCTGATGATAATAATAATATAACCAGTGAAAATGTGCAAAAACAGATTTGTCTCATTTTGATTTTTTGAAAGTATTTCGATTTTATTCTCGATTCGAAATAAATTGATTGGTCTCGGGAGTAATAAATGTGGTAAAAAGAGAGATGATTTCAAATCGAGATGAGTGAATGAAAAAACGAAAATTCAACTGCAATTAAAATTCATTAAATTTATTGAAAGAGTGATGAGATGAGATGAAAATTCAACCATGCAATCAAATTGATTAACAGGAAAAAAATTTAAATTAAAAAAACGAATAAAATTCCTGAAATCAGAGTAGAGATTAAAAACAAATTGCTTTCACAGCGAAAAAAACTGTCAATCAAGATTGACATGGACAACATGAATTATCTTGATTGATAAACCATCATGTATATCTATGGTGGTGGTGGTGGTTGCTGTTTGTTGGTTTACACGTGCCCAAAAAACATTTTGTCAATCATTTTATTTCTGCTTGCTTTGTTTCCATGGTCATTTGATGCAATGAACAACATATGTTATTAATAAATTAATTAAAACAACAACAACTCTCAGTAGTTTACCTGGCAAGGTGAAATAGGAAAAAAACCTGAACAACAAATGTTTTTTCCATTCAAAAAAATGACATCTAAATATTGTGATGTTTGACATGAAAAATTTGGTAATAAATATTCAATTTTGAATGAGACATTCATATTATTCTCATTGAATTTTATACGCTCGACTTGTTTTCAGTGAGATGATATGTGTGATAGGTGATTTTCATTTGGCAAAACTAAAACAAAAAATCACCTTAACAACAATCGGACAAATGACAACAACAACCGTATCACCAATTTTTGCACAAGGAAATCAAATCGAAAAAACTAAAAAGACCTAAAAATTTGAATAGCCATAGGGGTCAGGGAAACGATGATGATCATCATTAATCAAAATTAGATATTCTCAAAAACAAAATTTGTGGAAAAAACAAAAAAATTGACAAATTTGACAAATCAACCTTGAAAAAGCCTTGTAGCCGCACTTTGTGTTGTATCGAATCGAATCAATTTTTAATAAAATTTCAATTGGAAAAACTAAAATCCAAATTGCTAATTAAAAATATGTGGCCAGAAAAAAACTAATTAGCACTGAATCGAATGGGTGAATAGTTTCGAAGCAAAACTAATAGTAAATATATTTTATTACACACACCACGAAACAAAATAAAATTCAATCAAACCATGACAGAATCATCAAATGATTTTATAAAATTCAACCAACTAGGAGATTATCATTTTTGACATTGAAATGTCACCAAAAAAAATGATAACAACAATAATAATCATACAAGCGAGAAGCAAATTATGGTTAAAAGAGATCAACAACAAAAAACATTCTAAAACAAACCATTATCTCACCAAACGAATCGATATAATGATATCGATAATAATCGAAAAATGTGTTTTCTAACCAAAAAACAATAATAATGATAATAATAACAAGAAAATTCATATTATGCAAGGCAAAGGACACAGTTGAATGAAAATGAATTGAATATTTTGTTGTTTTATTCAAAACTATTCTCATTGTTATCATACAAGGGCGAAACAACAATATAAAAATTTATACACAGTATTCAAGTGTGGAAACAAAGTTATGAAAGAAAATTGGAAAATGATCATCATCATCATCATCGATAATAACGATATGATCATGATGATCATTTTACCATTTTACATACATAAAGATAATGGTGAAACAAAGAATGAATGAAAAAACGCCACTTACCTGTGAAAATTTCCAATTCGTTTGTCGTGGTTGTTATTGGTTATTATCTATTGATTGTAATTTGCAACAATGTTCAGTGTCTTTCGATGATTTTTCAATATTGCATTGATTATTGTTGTAGAGAATCGGTGTGTTTATCTGTAATCATTATTATCATTGCGTGTCGATCATCATCATATGTCAATCACAAACAAAAAAAGTTGACATAACACTTACTTATTGAACAGATTAGAAATTCAAGATTGAAAAGATAAGCAAGCAGAAAAAGACAAATTATCAAAAATTGTTTCAAATACACCTTTGAAGTGTTGTAAGCGGTGCGCTCAAGGAAGACCCTTCACAAACATGATGATCCACATTCTTAGTTTAAGCGAAAAAAATATAACCATCATTGCAAATAGTAATGCTGAGAATTTTTAATTTTCTGCTCAATTTAATCGTCGATTTTATCGATAATGATGATTATGATTGTTTTTCCATTATATTCACATCCAACTGAAATTGTGGTCAGAGAGCTTTGCTTTTATTTCAACAAGGAATCAACGATGACATCTTTGGATAATTTGATTATCCAGACAAATGTCATCAAAGAAAAAAATATGAGGTCCATTTTGCCTTGTTTTTGATTAAATTTGAAAAAAAATTTCCAAGGAAATGATGTGAAAATTATTAGATTAACGTTACCTAAAAATGATTGAAAATTGATTTGTTTTTGTTCGGTTGTTTGGTTGTTGTTGTCATTTTTCCAATCATCATCCACTTTTTCAATCAAATCTATTTTAATATCTTAAGTAAACAAACAGCAGAATCTTTTCGAAAATCAATGGACATGAGATTCAAAAAGATTTCCACCCAAATTCTCCATTCATTTTTGCCTTCCAAAAAAATTGAATTTTAAAAAATTTTAAATTCAAAAGGAATATTTTTTATTTTTATTATTCAACAATCGAAAAGAATACAGAACATAACAGCAAATCAATATCATTGCATGACAAAACTGTCATCTAGAGAAAATTTTTCAGAAAAACCATATGAAATGCATTTATTTCGTTTGTTTCGTGCATCCCCATTTCAATTCTACAATCATTATTCGGTTTTTTAAATATCTTTTTGCCAATTCAGCATTCGAAATTTTAAATTAGATTTAAATTTAAATTCAACTAAAGAAATTTTGCAAAACAAACAAACAAACTCAAAGAATTGGAAAAAGATGAATTTTTATTATTATTGTCAACAACAATGGAGAATGTTCAGTGACATTATTATTGTGATTGTCAAACTAAAATCTCATCATCTTTTTTTGTCCATTCGGTCATCAAGTAATCGATTTTTATTCTTGCATTTCTCCACTGTCCAGCTGAATATTGTCCGAATCGATCGAATAGGATGGATCAATATTCGGTGTGTCTCTTCAAGTATGATGATTCAATTCGAATTGCAGGACTCTCGATTGGTTTCTAATGATGTGTGCTGTTATTAAAATAAAAAAATGTGGACATTACATATTGATTTGAAGGCGGAAGGGGAAAAAGGAAAGCAGAATGTGAAAATGATTGCATCAAAAGAAAAAAAACGAATAACTAAAAGTTTTGGTGTTATTTAATCACAAAAAACACAATATTTTCTCTAAAAGTCTGTAAGTTGTTGTTGTAAACGTGGACTTAACAAACAACAAATAACAATTGTGTGCAAATGAAGAGCGAAAAAGAAAAAATATAAAATTGAAAAAATTCATTGATCGATACAATCGATTACCAACGCATAAACATTGTGACGTAACCAAACAAAAATCTATATTTGAATTTGAATTGAATTTCCGTTTCCTGATTTTATTTTCCCTTTTCATGACAATCAATTAACAAACAATGAAAGAATAGTAGTGAATGAGAATTATCATTTACATTCACTACTAATCAACATTATTATCATTTAGAAAATTCATTTATTATTATAATTCAAAAAAATGTATA
>ERZ500997.204-NODE-204-length-16579-cov-6.257202_pt1 | contig 16579 bp, 12 predicted proteins | sample MGYA00248826_ERZ500997 | MGnify/ENA primary metagenome ERZ500997 (study PRJEB25958, sample SAMN03398524) | human skin metagenome | study: EMG produced TPA metagenomics assembly of the Human Skin Microbiome Metagenome (human skin metagenome) data set.
TTTCAAGAAAACAAAAAATCAAATGAAAAACGAGAAAAAATCAATCAATCGATCTATCGATAAGTTACCTATAATCGATTAAATTGGTCAGCGAAAATATTTAATTATAACATTGTAGCAATGATGATGAGAAATTTCTTCATTATCAATTTTCAATTGAAAAGTGAAAATCTCTATTCGGTGATCTAGAGTGTAATGAATAATGATTGTAGTCTATAGTTGCGCAGAATGAAATGAATGTTTCAGAAAAATACCAATCGAGTTTCCATAGTGAACAAGGGGTTATTATTTTTTTCCCTCAATCAGGATTAGGGATAGAAAAAGATATCTGGGTCGACTTTGAAAATCAAATTTCATTTGGTTATGAAAGAATTGACCCGATAGGTCAGACAAATATTACTATAGTATACTAATGATGATGATTATATTCTGCATATCTGAATCCATGTTAATCATGTGAGAATAAATAATTCAATATACCAAACCAAAAATAATGATTTTTAATGTCATTAGATTCATTTGTATATAAAAACCAAAATGATTTAAGGGGTTTTTTTGGAATATTATTATCATTTTTTTGGGGTTACTATATAAATGGCAGTAAGAGTAGTGTAGTGTTAAATTTGAACTAATTAATAATGCAAATGGTCAAGACAAAAGTACGCTGACATTTTATTTCATTTTCATTTTTTTTGTTTTCACTATGTTTTTATGCAACATATAATATATTTTATCTACTATGTTTTTGGAACACACATTTTTTTTGATATGTAGTGTAAAAGTGTAATTAACAGAATTTTCATCAGTATCAATGGTGGTAACCATTGGTTATGGATAACTAATAAAATTCTTGGGGTTTTCATTGGTGGTCATTCTTTGTTGCGGTGTTGTTGCCTGAGTGAATGTGTAACATTTCTGAAACAAGAATTTATATATAGAATATATTTCCACAAAATGTCACCAACCATAAAATGCTAGAGGATCATCATCATCATAGATATTTAATGACCAATTATAATCACTTATCAGGAAAAAAATTTTTTTTTGGTCATAATCCGCTAAAACGATGAACAAACCGACAGGAAAAATTGAAAAAAAAGATCAAATGTCATAATATAAAACATAGTGACAATCTGTTCTGTTTTTTTATCAATCAATTTTTTTCCAATAAAAAACAAACAAAAAATTTTTCCTGGTTTTGTTTTGTTGGGATGAAATCGATGAACGGAAGCTTTTCTTAATAAAAAGTTTGATTAGCTCACTGTCTGACTGGCATAACAAACTATGACAACAATCATCATCGTCATCATTATTAATAATTTTGAAACAAAGTGATTTATGATTGATTATCGATTGATTGATTTTTTCTCGTTATTTGATTTTCCAAAATCAAAATTAATATTGTGACGCGTTTTTTCATGACGTATTGTGTGTGCACACGGTGTTTTTTTATTTTTCTTCCAACAACAATTTCAATAGATATTTCAATCCTGATTTTAGATTCATCTTTTTGTTTTGATTTTTTTTGTTGAAATTTTGAAATTTCTCTTTATCGACCTTCGAAAAACAATCGATTGTTTTTGTTCATCTTATCACTATACATCACTATCATCGATTCATCACTATCGATTCTATCGATTCGAATATTCAAACAAAATGGGTTGCTCAAATTCAAAATCCAGTGTTCAATTGACCGATGAAGATGTACAATTTTTAATGAAAAATACAAATTATTCGGAAAAAGAAATACGTGATTGGTATAAAGGATTCCAGGTGGATTGTCCGGAAGGAAAATTATCCAGAGATAAATTTATTGAAATTTATAAAGTATTTTTTAAAGGTGGTAATCCGGAAAAATTCTGTCAACATGTTTATCGTACATTTGATGAAGATGGTAATGGTTGGATTGATTTTAAAGAATTTTTACTCGCAATCGGTATTACAACCAGTACAAATCCAAGAGAAAAACTTAAATGGGCATTCAAAATGTATGATATCAATAATGATGGTTTGATTGAATTGGATGAAATGACTAAAATTATTAAGGTAAGTTTTGTTTTGTTTTGTTTTTGTGCAAAATTCGAATTAAAATTTTTCTCCTAAACATGCAAAAGGCATTACATGAAATGTTGGGTGAAGAAGCGGCCAATCAATTCGAAGGTGACGCAGCAGCCGAACGTATCAAAGATATATTTGAAAAAATGGATGCCAATAATGATGGGAAAATATCGTTGGATGAATTTCTTGAAGTCTGTAATATTGATGATGGTTTGGCCAAATTATTATCACTTTCGGGTGATTCTTAAACATACTGTAATTCATTTTGTAAATTATCATTCAATTTACTTAATCTCTGCCCTTTTAAATCTATCGATGACCAAAACAAAATTCAAGAGAAAAATTTAATTTAGAAAATGTTTTTATGTTTTAAGTTATCATCCTTGTTGCTTCTTCGAATCGACTTTTCATCAATTTTCAATCTTATCAAATCAAATCATCATCCAATTCACCAAAAATCAAAACATGACATTACAAATTTCATTTAGAAAATGAGACCACTAAATTTATTCAACAATGACGCCCACACCAAAAAAAAGATAATGATAATTATTATCATCATCATTTATAATCATATTCCGCCCATATTCATCATTATTATACTCTCTCATTATTCAATTCCACAAACATTTATAAATATATGATATGTGTGTATTCTGTTGTTTTGTTGTTGTTGGCAGTATTTTTTTTTTTTGAATCGTTCGAATAACCCTTTTTATTGAATTTTTCTTGATTATAATGATGATGATTTTTTTTCACAGGTTGATTTTAAAATAATAAAATTTTAAAAATTTCTTAATAATAATAATAATGGGTCTAAATCAAAGTAAAAATATTAAACCAAAAATGTTAGAAGAATTGTTACAGATAACCGGATTTAGTGCACAAGAAATTTTCGAATGGTATCAAGATTTTCATAAAGAATATCCACAAAATCATTTAACTGTAAGGGAATTTAAAAAATTATATGCAAATTTTTTCCCTTCGGGTGATTCGAATAGATTTGCCGAACATGTTTTTCGAACGTTCGATCTCAATAATGATGGTACTATTGATTTTAGGTAGGTGTTTTGTTCAGGTGAAATTTTTCATTTTTTCCTTTGTTTTTTTTCTAGAGAATTCATGTGTGCAATTTCGGTGACATCATCCGGTCGTATGGAACAAAAATTACGTATGGCATTCAATATATATGATGTTGATGGTGATGGTTATATCACTCGTCAGGAAATGTTAGAAATATTTAATGCAATGTATAAAATGTTAGGCAATTCAATTCGATTAGATGATGATGTTTCAACACCAGAAAAACGAACAGAAAAAGTATTCAGACAAATGGATCGTAATATGGATGGAAAATTAACACTAGATGAATTTATTGATGGTGTTAAACAAGATCCATCTATTTTAAGATTGCTAAATGTTTTTTGAAAAATTTCCTCAATTTAAAAATTTCACCAAAAATCTGTTTATACATTGTTCAAAAAAAAATTCCACAAAAACAACTTGCATCGTATGAATCATGTGTGTCCATTTGATGCATGTGTGCAAAAAAATATGTTTTTGATTCGATTCTGTTAATTTTTTCTGTTTAAAAATTTTATTTTAAATAAATCTAAAAGAATTGTTCCTCAGTTTATCTTTTCTTGACAATTTGATAATTTGGCAATAATGACATTAGAAGATATTGAAGATATTTATCAAAATGTTAATTCATCAAACAATAAAAATGATAATGATTATCATGAATTCAAAGTGAAATTAAATCCTAGAATTTTTCAACGAAAAAACAATGAAAAATCTAATGATAATGTCGTCGACGATGGTGATGATAATGATGATCAACCTGATGATAACATTGAACCGTATCAGAATTTTTTACCAGCAAAACATTCAATATATGTTCATACATGGGGTTGTACACATAACAGCAGTGATAGCGAATATATGATGGGTTTATTGGCGCAAAATGGTTATAATATTGTTCAGGATAAAGACCAGGCTGATTTATGGATATTGAATTCTTGTACAGTTAAAACACCGGCCGAATTACAATTTCGTAATGAAATTAAAAAAGCTTTGGCTGACGATAAGAAATTAGTGCTAGCTGGATGTGTAGCACAATCTGATTATCGTTTACCATATCTAAAATCAATGAGTATTGTTGGTGTTCAACAAATTGATAAAATTGTTGAAATTGTCGACGAAACATTGAAAGGAAACGTTGTTCGTTATTTGAATGTTCGTAAACGTGATGGCAAAAAAACTGGTGGTGCATCACTTCATATGCCAAAAATACGTCGGAATCCATTGATTGAAATCATTTCAATCAATACTGGTTGTCTGAATGAATGTACATATTGTAAAACTAAACATGCACGTGGTAAATTAGGTAGTTATCCAATCCAGGATATTGTTGAACGAGCACAAACTGCTTTCCGCGAAAATGTTAAAGAATTATGGATAACAAGTGAAGATACTGGTGCTTATGGTCGTGATCTAGGAACAAATTTACCCGAATTATTAGATGAATTAATTCGGGTAACACCTGAAGATTGTATGATACGTATCGGTATGACTAATCCACCATATATATTGGAACATATTGATAATATGGCTAGAATTCTATCCCATCCACGTGTTTATTCATTTTTACATATTCCAGTTCAATCTGGTAGTGATCAAGTTTTATCCGATATGAAACGTGAATATTGTATCGATGATTTTTGTAAAATTGTCGATTTTCTTAAACAAAAGTAATTATTTTGATTGATTTGTTAATGAACTAATTTGATTTTTTTTCCTCAATCAGAGTTAATGGTATTACTATTGCTACGGATATTATATGTGGATTTCCTACCGAAACTGTCGAGAATTTCGAAGAAACTGTGTCCCTAGTGGAAAAATATCAATTTCCTGTATTATTTATTAATCAATTTTTCCCACGACCTGGAACACCGGCTGCCAAAATGAAAAGAATTCCTACACAGGAGGTAAATGCTTTGAAAAAAATCCCAATTCATTTCCATTATTTAATTAATGAATTTTTCAAAGGTAAAACGTCGTAGTCGAGTAATATCACAGCTATTCAATTCTTATCAACCATATAATGATCGTATTGGTCGAAAATATCGTGTATTGGTTACAGAATTATCTTCGGATAAACAATTTTTTGTTGGTCATAATAAATTCTATGAACAAATATTAATAGCTAAACATCAATGTCAACTTGGCGAATGGATTGATGTTGAAGTAGAATCCACTGGTAAATATCATATGATGGCTAAATCATCATTGCAACGATGGTTTCGGAATCGATTTCGAACAATATTTTCAATGAATAATAACCAAACGGATAATGATAATGATTCAAGGAAAAAAATGATCAAAACTATTTGGCTATCATCTTGTTCGATTGTATTAGTATCATCTATTTTATATAAAATTTATCGAAAAATTGTTTAGGTTTTTTTTATCAATTTTTGTTTGACAATTTTTTTTCGTTAATAAAATAAAATTTTGATTATCATCTTTGACTACACATTCTTGTTTTTTAGTGTATACGTGTAACACACGTTTGCAAACACACCGGCATTTTAAATGATAATGTAAAAATATCCGATTTCGATGAAAATTATCATATTGTGTATTGTATTGTTGACATATCATCATTTTACCATTATCATTTTAACCAAAAAAATGCATGGATTCGAATTCGAATAAAGTCTTTGGAGATTCGATTTGTTGTAGCAGTATTCCATTCAGGGATACAAAATACGGATCTCATAATATAAGCCACGCAAACATAACAACGTAACAAACAAGAAGAGAGTAAAAAGGACTACGGAAGGAGTGGTCGCGCTTTGTTATGGTTTGGTTTGTTTTTTGTCAACATTATTCACAATTTTTTTTGGGATTTTTAATAACGCGGATACTAAACAATACAAAATCGGTAATAGTCACAATATTTGGTTACGTTGGGATTCGTATACGTATAGGATCGGATTCATTGGATTTTTAGTCGGTCGTTCGTGGTAGTAGCATTGAATAATATTAAGCCGGAAATAATAATGTCAAAAAATTTTGTTGTTTGATTGATTGTGACCAATACGGTGATCTGACTGTTTACGTAATAATAATCATCATTATCATCATAATCTTTCTCCGTATACGGAATAAATATTTTTCATTTTTTTGTTTTGTTTTCATTTTACACAATCATCATTGAAAATCTAATTTTAATGCAATTAAATCCAATGATCGGTATCCATGTGTACATATCAATTGATGAATGAATGACATGGATCATTTTCGATAATGATGACGACGATTATACTTTCTTCTTTTTTTTTGATGGTCATCATTTAACAACAAAAACCAAAAAAATTTCCGTGTTTTGAAAAAAATATTTCTCCTAAAAATTGATCCTTTTTGATTGTTTTTCAAATCGTTTTTTTTGTCTTGAAATAACCCTTCTTCTGTCAAACTATATTATGAATGAATGATTGTCAACAACAATTTTGCAAAAGGTAATTGAATTTTTACCGAATTTCATCATGTTCCAATAATAAATATTTTTCCCCAAAAAAACAGTGTTAACATGGAAGGAATCGATAATAATAATCATCAGATCCAAACGACAATTAATCAAATAATTGATAATGTCATCGATCAAATTATTATTGATGAGCAACAATCATCGAAATTGGAATCATTGCAACAACAAAATGGTCAATCATCGTTAATCAATGATTCGAATTTCATCAATAATTCGAGCAATAGTGAGATTGAAAATCATAACAACAGTAGCAATAATGATAATTCTGAATCACCATCATCATTGATGATTAGTGATTCTGAATGTGAACCTAAACATTACCCTCATCATGTTATCGGTGATAATGGTGGTGGTGACAATATCGATGATAACGACGATGTCGATGTTGATGAAGAGGAAGCAGATGATGATGAAGAAGAAGATAATGTCGTCGACATGGTCACTGTTGATGGAAATGTAGAATCACAACAAAAACAACAACAACAACAGAATCAAAAAAGAAAATTTTCCAATTCATTTTATACAGCTATGAACGAAGTTTTGAATGATCCAATCAGTTCGGATGAAGTAAAATTTGGTTTACTTTATACAAAAATTTTAGCCGTTTTATCAAATCATCAACAACATCCAAATAATAATAATCGATTAGATTCAATACCGGTTAATGAAATTAATTTCATAACAGATAATATTCTTAAATTGTTGATTACTGAAGATTTACAACGAATACGAAAACCAGAAACATTACGGATATTTTTCTGTGATTATTTGGAAATGTTACCATCAAAAGTTGTAGCGGAAATTCTTAGTGTTATTATTGCTGTATTGAAAAAATCATTACTTAATTTGGAATATTCAAAAGATCTGCTGCTGATTGCTATAACGCAAACATTCAATCTTGATAATCTGATCAAACATTTTATTCGTGAAATTATCAACCTGCAAACAACATATAGTTGTAATGTAAAAGAATTATTAGCAATTTTGAAACTAAGTGAAGAAGATCCCCGGCTATTACATTATATCCGAGCGGCCAATCTACAACAACGTAATCGTCCTACAGCATTTTTTGCATTTCCTGGATCCAATGGTTCAGTATTAGCATTACCACCATTTCAAAAATGGCCACAACAAAATGGTTGGACATTTTTAACATGGTTTCGTATTGAATCGAATCAAATCAATTCACAGCCTTATTTATATTATTTTCGTACAAGTAAATCCGGTGTTGGTTATTCAGCACATTTTACCGGCAATTGCCTAGTGTTAACATCAATGAAAATTAAAGGAAAAGGATTTCAACATTGTATCCCTTATGAATTTCAATCACAAAAATGGTATCATTGTGCTATTACTTATCTAACGAAATGGCGTAGTGCTGAAATGAAAGTCTATGTTAATGGCCAATTGACAGCTAATACTGAAATGGCATGGCAAGTGCAAACAAACGATCATTTTGATAAATGTTTTATTGGTGGTACACCTGATTTGAATGATACTTATTTGTTTTCCGGCCAAATTGCATCGATTTATTTATTTAATGAAGCGCTGAATCCTAGCCAAATATGTTCGATTCATCGCTTGGGACCATCTTATATTGGTCAATTTAGACATTCCAATGAAAGTCAAATGGAGCTGCCCGCAGGTATCCGTCGTGTACTTTATGAAGAAAAATTAAGCTCTTCAATATTTTGCCTATATACACCGGTTGCTGTTGAAAGTGATACACTTTGTCTGCAATGTTTACCGAAGAATAATTGTTCATATTTTATATCATCACCACATGCTGCATTGATTGGACAGGCAAAATCCATTCAAACACATTCCATAAGTTCAACATTGCAATCAATTGGTGGTATTAGTGCTCTGCTTCCATTATTATATAAATTTGCACAAAAAAATGATTCCGATGCATGTTCAACGTTAATTGGTTTCACTTGTGATTTATTGGAATTTTCACCACAATGGTTCGGTAATGAAATGATACAATCACATGGTTTTGTTACAATTGCATCAATTCTGTCGAAAAATGCCCGGCTATTAATCAATAATGATACACTGGATGTACTATTAAATCTAACAAAAACATTAATCAGTACATCAAATAATAATGATGTATTAATTTTGAAACAAATTTTGGATAATATTCTATTCAACGCATCTCTTTGGATTTATGTTGATGCCAAAATCCAAATGAAACTTTATTGTTATCTTTCCAATGAATTTTTAAATGGAGCTTGTTCAACAACAAGTGGTAATCAGATGATTAATTCCAATACAAATCCGGCCCTACAACAATTGAATCAATCAAATCAATCGCAAGTGCTTCTCAATGGAATAATATTCAATGAAGTTCGTCGTATATCAACCGTATTGCAATTATTGCATTCATTAAAATATTATTATTGGTTAGTGGAGGAAAAATCGTATAATGTTAAAGCACAAGATTTGAAACAAAGACCTAACCAGGAAGAATTGGAAACAATTCGTTCATATATTTTATTATTCATCAAACAACTCATTATCAAAGGTAATGGTATTCATTTGGATGAATTACAAGCAATATTGAATTATTTGGTTACCGTCAATCAAGATTTAAACATTATTGATGTCCTTCAAATGCTTCAATCATTAATGTGTGAACATCCTGCATCGCTGATTCCAGCATTTGATGCTAAACATGGTGTTCAAACCATTTTCAAATTGCTCAATTCCACCAATGAAGAGATAAGAATTCAAGCATTAAAACTTCTTGGTTATTTTCTTAGTCGTAGCACACCAAAACGTAAACAAGATGTTATGGGACCGAATAATTTATACATGTTACTTTGTGAACATCTGATACGTTTTACACCATTAACATTGAATACTTATAATGCTTTATTTGAAATATTAACTGAAACATCAATCGAATCAATACGGTTGACTAGTTCATCATGTAATTCAATGTTAAAGATTGAAAATTCAATGATTTTGAAAGTTATTGCAACATTATTGATCGAAGGCAAACAATCACAACAACAACAAGATTCGTCCGAAGATAGATCATCATGTGGTGGTGGTAATAATATTAAAGAAATATTCATCAATGATTTATGGTCATTATTGATTAATAATCGTGAAAATCGTCGATTCGTTCTTCAAATGTCTGTCTGGCAAAATTGGTTAATCAATTTAATCGATAATATAAAAAATGAATTGATTACAAATCAAATTCTAGCAATATTTCGTATATTACTTTATCATGCAATCAAATATGAATATGGTGGTTGGCGTGTTTGGATCGATACTTTGGCCATTATACATGCCAAAATATCATATGATGATTTTTGTGAACAATTTGGTAAAAGTTCACGATCCTCAACTTCAGCATCAACATCTTATTCAACAAATAATCATCCGTCCATTATAATGAAAAATATGATGATGATTAATAATAAAAATTTGGAAAATATTAAAGCATCATTACAGGTGTCTTCAAAAACCCATCCCATAATGAATGCAAATAATGATGCTGTTGATGATGATACCATTGTGTCTGATGGTCAACAAGATTCCAAAATTCAAGAAACGAATGCAGCGGAAAATGTTAATCATAATGATGAATCGGATACTAATGAATCACATCCCGTTCCTGCAGCTGCTATTTGTACAATTAGTTCGATTGAAAATGAATCGTCGACAAATAATAATAATTTATCATCAAACAACAAAAATGTTGACGAAGAAGATAATGAAAATACTGATAATGATGAAAAACAACAAACTACTAGTGCACCATCTAATGATTCCGTTGATGTAGCACCATCAAGAAAATTTCGTAATACCGAAATTCCGAAACGACCTGATATTGTCGATAAAAATGATGAACAATCAACAATAATCGATTTAAATAAAATAAAAATATCAGCTACACCAGCATTTCGTATACCAGAATTTCGTTGGAGTAATTTACATCTAAAACTTTTGAATGATTTACTTTATTCAATTGAAATTGATTTACAAACATGGCGTAATCAAAGTGTTGAATTTAAATTAGATTCATCCGCATCATTGACAAAAACAACACAAATTGATCAAGTTTTACAAAATAATGATAATCAAATCTATATTGTTAATACAATACATTTAATATCACAACTTTGTGATAATGTTATTATTGCTTCGGGTGGTCTGCTTCCATTATTGGCATCAGCAACTGGCGGTGGTGGTGGTGGTGGTGGTAATGGTGGCAATGCAACCGGTATTAATCCATCAATCAGCAATGAAGGTTTTACACAATCACAGGCAAATTTCCTCCTATATAAATTGGCCAATTTGATTGATGTTCTGTGTTTTGTTGCAACACATGTAAATTTCAATGAATTGGAAGCGGAAAAAAATATGGCTGCCGGTGGTATCCTACGACAATGTTTACGTATTGTTTGTACGATTGCTGTTAAAAATTGTCTACTTATTCAACGGCATGAAAATTCTTTGACAAATTCTTCTTCTGCTTCGGTTAATGATTCTTCTATTGATTTTGAATTAATATCACCAAATGAATATCTTTATAAAGGAATTAGTATTGTATCATCGGCTGAATTATTTAATGTTGATTTTAACCCTGCGCATTCCGACCTGATTCATTGTAAAACAACTGATATGGATATTGATAATTTACATTATCATCTAATAACACCGATTAAAGATCCAAATTCATTGCTACAAGAAATGGATATTAATCGACTAAGAGCTTGTATTTATCGTGATGCTGATTCCGATCCACGTCAATCACAATTTTTAGCATTAGCTACATTATATTTTATATCAGTTCTTATGGTATCCAAATATCGTGATATTATTGAACCGAAAAATAATGTTGTTGGTGGTGGTGATAAATCGATCAACAATAAACAACAACGACAATCGAATGAAGTGGATATTCAAACAAATAATTCAAACAAAGAATCAGATCAACAAACATCGATTGAATCGATTGAAATAACCAAAACGACAAAAATTACCGAAAAATTAACCAATAAACTGGAACAAACTTTATCATCAATATGTCCATTATTAAGGGAAATTATTTGTGATTTTTCATCATTTTTATCGAAAACTTTGCTTGGATCACATGGTCAAGAATTGATTACAAAAGAAACTATTCGTACATTTAAACGTCAAGATGCTAGTCCGGTCGAACTAGTGATGCTATTGTGTTCACAAGAATGGCAAAATACATTACAAAAAAATGCCGGATTAGCATTTATTGAATTAATCAATGAAGGCCGATTATTATCGCATGCAATGAAAGATCATATTGTACGAGTGGCAATGGAAGCGGAATTTATTCTAAATCGATTACGTGCCGATGATGTTTCCAAACATGATGCATTTACACAATCTTGTATTGAGACAAATAATTCCCGATTACAAGAGGAAAATATTATAAATTCATTGATTATATCGGCAAAACGTCGTGATTGGATGATATTTACCAGGTTTAAAGAATCAATCAAACAAGAAGAAAGAAAATATTTTAAATTGGATTCATGGGAAGATGATTGTCGTAGACGTCGTCGTTTTATTTATGATTCATTGGGCGAATTTATTAATTTGAAATTAAAATCAATCAATGTTGTTGCAAGTGGAATTGTACAACAAGAAACGATCAATGAGAATCACCATGACCATCATAATGACCATGATAATGATACACATAAATCATTATCATCACCAATTGTTCCGCCACGATCTTTAATCACAAATTCGGCCATTGATGATGAAGATAATGATTCATACCTATGGGATATGAATACTGATGATAATATTGGTGATACAGAAACATCGACAACATCAACATCAACAACAACTGTTGAATTTAGTAGTTCAGTCCTGTTCAGTGTTGAATGTTGTTTAATATGGGCAATCTATACTATAGAAGGAGTGCTGCAAATTACATCGAATGAAATTTTCTTTGAACCAAACAATAATAATGATATTGATTTGATTAAATTTCATAATCATCAAAATCACCAAAATGATAAACGTAAACAAACAAACGATTCATCATTTTGTTATGATTCATTTCGTGGCCTTTCGGGTATCGGACCAAAAGGTGTAAAAGAATTTAAAGATTGGGATTTGGTTGCATTACAATATTGTGACCTATTGACTTATAATTGTAAAGTATCATTTCCGGATATTCGTGCAATTTTTACTCGAAGATATCTGCTGCAACCAAATGCATTGGAAATATTTCTTGCACAACGTACATCAATAATGTTTGCATTTTCCGATTATGAAACTGTGAAAAAAGTTGTACGTTATTTGCCGGCTGTTGGTGTTGGTGTTAAATATGGTATACCACAATCAAGACGTGGATCGCTAATGACACCCAAACAATTATTTGCATCATCAAATATGACACAACGTTGGCAAAAACGTGAAATATCTAATTTTGAATACCTGATGTTTTTGAATACAATCGCTGGTAGATCATATCAAGATCTAAATCAATATCCAATATTCCCATGGATTTTAACCAATTATGAAAGTAAAGATCTAGATCTTTCACAACCAACAAACTTTCGTGATCTTTCTAAACCTATCGGAGCTTTGAATTCCGAACGTAGAGAAGAATTTATTGAACGTTTTAATCAATGGGATAATAATCAGGTACCAGCATTTCATTATGGTACACATTATTCAACAGCTGCTTTTACCTTGAGTTGGTTGATACGAATTCAACCATTTTTTTCAATTTATTTATCAATTCAAGATGGCTTGTTGGAAGATCGTAGTCGTTTATTTACATCGATTCGTGATTCATGGGTATCATCTTTGATGGGTGGTCAACAAAATGTTAAAGAACTGATTCCGGAATTTTTTTTCCTACCCGAAATATTTCATCGAAATAATTTATTGAAAAATGTTAAACTTCCACCATGGGCTGATACACCGGAAAGTTTTATTCGTTTGCATCGAATGGCATTGGAATCCGACCTGGTTTCTTGTCAATTACATCAATGGATTGATTTAATTTTTGGTTATAAACAGCGTGGACCTGAAGCAGTTCGTGCTGTAAATGTTTTCTATTATCTAACCTATGAAGGTAATATTGATCTATCATCGATCGGAGATCAATCGATTAGAGAAGCTATTGAAACACAGATACGTCATTTTGGTCAAACACCATCACAATTAACAACAGATCCACATCCACCTAGATCCAGTGCTTTGCATGTATCACCATTAATGTTTACATCAAGTTTGGATGAATTATGTGCAAATCTTAAATTTCCATTCAATTCACCAATCGTACATGTTGCACCTTGTACTGGCAGTCTTCAATCAAATCAAACTTCAGTGATTGTAACAATTAATCAACATCAACAATATTTCCTTCATAAATGGAATTCAAAAGATTCAACAAATCCATTGATAATGGATTCAAATCTTCAATCCAATAATAGTACAACGGCAAAACGTCAATTAATGGATACTAATGATCTTTGTTGTTCAAATCGTTGTAACTATGTTGTGACAATGGATGCAAAATATATTATTCTATGTCCATTCTATGATAATTCTTTCCGGGTTTATTCTACTGAAACTGGACGTATTACACAAATTGTTTATGGTCATAAAAGTGTTGTGACTTGTATTGCTCGCAGTGAATGTAATATTGTATCCGATTTTTATGTTTGCAGTGGTAGTCAAGATTGTTCGGTACTATTGTGGACATGGAATGCTAAATATTCACAAATCGAAGGAAATGGTTGTTTTCATTCATCAAATCCATTGCCTAAATTAACACTGTGTGGACATCAATCACCGATAACATCATTGCTGATTTCAGCAGAATTAGGAATAATTGTTAGTTCAAGTTTGAATAAAATTCTCATACATACAACAACACAAGGTGAATGCATTTCGGAAATTGATTTTCGTTATCGGCATTCGATTGGAACAAAAGATTTAAGTTATGGTGATATTAATGAAACTGATCTTAGGAAATTAGCAGGTAATGTTATCTATTTTATTATTGATATCTTGAATTTATTAATTAATTTTCTTTCAATCGGGCAGATGCAAACATCGAAGCCAGTATGTTGGGCAGAAAAGGATTCGAAAAATTAAAATCACCACAAAAACATGATAATCAACTACAATTGAATGAAAATTTGGATGAAAATCATCAACAAAAATCGAACAATAAAATAAACAACAAAGAACAGCAATCATTAATGGATGATAATGATTATATTATAACCAATTTGAATATATCACGCGAATTAGGCTTTATTATTGGTATTGCAAGTTCGGATCATAATAATAGTAGCCGAAAAAATAAATTATCCAAACGACAATCACAACAACAACAACATAAATCCTATCTATTTTCCTATAATCTGAAAGGTCTATTGATTAAATCAATGGAGATCCACAGTAATGCTGCAAAAGATAAAGATAATTGTATTCTACAAACAACACGTGATGGTGAATATATTATCTTTACCGAGAATGGTAATACTATCAAAATTTTACGTACATTTGATCTGATACCATTGTATGCATTCAATACGGATTCATCATCCGCAACAACAACAATCAATGATCAACAATTACAGCCAACTGAAAAGATACGTTCATTAAGTTTGGTGGATTTTAAATATATTCTGGTTGGTATGGAAAATGGAAAACTATTGGTTTATAATATTGATTTTAATCGATGGAATCATGAATATAATAATCGTTTTTAATTTGAAACAATTAGTGCCTCCTAAATCATCATCACATCGACGATTTCTATTCATTCTCTAGTCGTTGTCTCTTCCTTTGCAATTCATTTCAACAAACTAATGTATAATTTTACCTAAAAAAAGAACTGATTTCGGCTGCTATATTATACAAATATAACATCTTTTATTTTGTTTGTTTTCTTTCGAATAAAATAAATGTTGATTTGGCGTTCGATGAAATGTATCTGAAGCTTATTTAAGAATTAAACCGCAAATTTTTGATGACGACGATGATGGTTGATTTTGATTAGCAAACATTTATTGTGAAACAGAAAAATCCATAAATGTAACAAGCATATTCGCCCATACAAAAAAGGAAAATTTTTGAATTTTTTTTTTTTTTTGAAAATATTTTCGCGCATTCGCCCAGTGCATTTTATTGGTTGTTGTTTTAAAGCACATGCACACTGCAGAAAAATTGGTCAGTTTTTTGTAGTTGAGCTAGCAGTTGAAGCAAAAGTTAGAAGTAGTAGAGGCTCATTTTAATGAATTGCCAATGAAATGTAGGCAGAGTGAATAAATTTGATTGGTTCAATTCGAGTGTGAAAGAATGTGAAAGAACATTGCCGACAGCCAATCATAATCGGACAGTCAATGAATGAAGAAATTTTTTTCCCATTTCAGGCTTATTTAGTGTGTTTGTGTCTGTTTGTTAATTCGTTTTCGTTATTTCGGCTGTTTGAATTTCAATAACATTTTTTAAAATCGAGTATTAAATTTTCAACATTCATTTGCTGTAATAGAGGTTAAGTATTTTATATTGAAAAAATTGATTTTAAATTAATTAATAAATCCAAATAGATTAACATTCCAATCGTTTGAAGAAAAACAATGTCTGGAGATAAAAAAGCCGTGGTCAAAAATGCCGATATGAGCGAAGAAATGCAAGATGATGCAATCAATACAGCATTACAAGCATTGGATAAATACAACATCGAAAAAGATATTGCTGCATATATCAAAAAAGAATTTGACAAAAAATACAATCCAACTTGGCATTGTATTGTTGGCCGTAATTTTGGCAGCTATGTAACTCATGAAACTAAACATTTCGTTTATTTTTACCTGGGACAAGTGGCAATTTTATTATTCAAATCTGGCTGATCACAATCATTTATTTTTTCCCGCCATTAAAAATAATCACATTCATTCATTGTATCCATAATTCACTCAGTATTGA
>ERZ500997.206-NODE-206-length-16443-cov-6.608921_pt1 | contig 16443 bp, 21 predicted proteins | sample MGYA00248826_ERZ500997 | MGnify/ENA primary metagenome ERZ500997 (study PRJEB25958, sample SAMN03398524) | human skin metagenome | study: EMG produced TPA metagenomics assembly of the Human Skin Microbiome Metagenome (human skin metagenome) data set.
TATCAAATTCTTTTTCATATTTCAATTGAAAATCTATTTTATTTAAATAAAAAATAAAATAAAATAAAAAAAATTTTTTTTTTCAAAAACCATATCGACCCAAGTGGGTCTCTATTGTTATAATATTTCTACACTGATATTGGCGCGTCTCGCGTGCAAGCTCACCAAGACATTTTTTTTGTTGTTTTTTGGATCATAATAAAAATTTTGTTTAATGATGATGGCAAGGTCGAAACGTAAATTCTCTTCTTCAGATGATAATAATGATGATGATGATATTGAAGAATTGGGTTTATTACTAGATTACCATCAAGAAGATGAATCTGAAATGACCGATTCGAGCAATATTGATTCGAAAACAAATTGTGATCAATCTGTAATCAATGCAATACGTTTGAATCGTGGAGCATCATTTTTTTCTCGACTTGATCGAATTGCATCATTATATTGTAAAAGTGATCATTCAGATAATGATGATGATGATGACGAAGTGATTGATTTATCTAAATTGAACGAAACATTTAAACGAAAAAAACCTAAAGTTTCCACACGAGAACCTAGTCCAGACGATCTAAATAATTTATCAACTGAATCAGAAGATGATCGTTGTGATGATAGCGAATCGATTGGTTCAGAATCATCAACTGAAAGTGATGATGACCGAGAAGAAATTAAAAATGATGATGATTATGATGATGACAATGATGATAACGACAATTTCGATCATCATAGAGAAATTCCATCAAAAAAACCAAAAAAATTGCGTGATCTCTTTACTTCATCGACAAACAACGATTCGATTTTCGATCCTACTGACCACCGCAATATACGACCATCATCATCATTATCATCATCGTCATCATCATCATCATCATTAACTTTCAAAAAATTAATTGAATCTAAAAATATACGTCCTTTTTGAATGTTGCTGTATTTCAGTATTCGATTTTTTTTTCTCCCTCTTTCTCTCTTTCATTCATTATTTCTTCTCCCTTCACACATAAACAACTGCCTCAGTGTTTTTGATCCAGGTCCAAAGAGCAAAATCAAAACATTGATGATCATTTTTTTTCATTTATTAAATAAAAATTCTTAATTGTTTTCATCCAATAAATACGACTATTATTTGATTGTTGTTTTGATAAAGCTAAACAGAAAAAAAATTATGTTTTGTTGATTGGTCATTTTTGTTTTTTGTTTTGTTTTGTTTATGTGTTTGTTTTGGTCATTGATTAATCGATTTGAGTGAAATATATAGAAAGAATGAACACTGGTTCGGGCGGTGGTCGAAGAATGGCAACAAATATCAATGGTGTACGACAAAATAATAATTCCAAAAAATTTATTAGCTCATTTCGTCGTTTGAAACAAGATTATATGATGATTATGAAAGATCCAGTACCGTACGTTACGGTAGCACCATTACAAAATGATATTCTTGAATGGTAAAAATTTAATCTTTAATGGACCACTTTTTATTATTATTATTTTCTTTTAGGCATTATGTGATTCATGGACCAGAAAATACTGTTTATCAAGGTGGCATTTATCATGGCAAACTTAAATTTCCAATTGAATATCCTTTTCGACCACCATCCATTTATATGATAACACCGAGTGGCCGTTTTAAGACCAACACTCGATTATGTTTAAGTTTTTCGGATTTTCATCCGGATACCTGGAATCCAACATGGAGTCTATCCACAATACTTACCGGTTTATTAAGTTTTATGTTAGAAGAACATAATGCTGTTGGTTCGTTACAAGCATCGGACAGTGTACGACGATCTTATGCAAGGAAAAGTTTACAATTTAATCGTAATGATGCAACTTTTGTTGAATTGTTTCCCGATATTGCTTATGTATGTATTACATGTTTGGCATATATTGAATAATTGTCATTAATCGATATTCATTTACCAAAAATAGGAAATTACATGCAAATTGGAACGTGCAAAAGAATTAGAAGCAGCCAACCAAAAACAAACAAACAAAAATAGTCAAGAATCCACATCAAACAATTTGGCAAATAAAAATGGTTCAACGAATGATCAATCAGAATATGATCGTTTTAATCGTTTTGTATGGTCATGTATTTATAATTTGATTGCATTATTTATAGTGATTTTATTCGCCTACATTGTACAATGGGTTCTATCTGAATATAATCATTGATTTTTGTTAAATATCATATATAACCATTATTACACACACACACACACACACATATATTAATTGTTTGTTGATTGTTACTAATTACGATTGTAAGTGAGAAATAAAAAAAATTTTAATTTTTCTTAACAAAAAATTTATTTGAATTTATAATCATTATTATTATTATTCATTATCTTCTTCTTCATCAGCATCTTCGTTATTGATCTGGAAATAACGAAGTTCGAATGCTTCTTTCGATGTAGCAACCACACGAATCCAATCACGAAGATTATTCTTTTTCAAATATTTTTTTGTTAAATATTTGAGATAACGTTTTGAAAACGGTATTGTTGTATTGATTAAAATCTTGAATTTGTTACGTTCAACTGTAACGGCTGTTCCAAGATTTCCTGTCTTTCCATTAACCTTGATTCTTTCTTTGAGAAAAGATTCCTAGAAAGAATAGAGAAAATGATGTATAATGCGTCAATTTTGTGCAAAACTTGAATTCACAATCATCAAGTCTACACTCGATGCATTGGATTTTGATTCATTTCATTCAATGAATCGATTTTAATTCAATACTTACAAAATCCGTTGCATTCATAATACCATCATCCACTGGTTTTGAACAATCAATCGAAAATTTCAATGCAACTTTTTTCAATTTTTTACCACCTTTTGTTTTGGCATTTTGAACATTTTGTTTTGTGCTTTTTTTAGCTTTCTATAATTAATCAAATTATTGTTTAATGTAAAATGAATGATATGATTTTTTTCCAACTTACCACGACCATTTTTGCTGATTTATTGATCAGAATTTAGTTAAAAATCTAAAAATTGAGAATCGAAAAAATCCCAAACCACACACGTGTGAGTGAACAGTGCGAGAGAAAGGAAAAGGATATTTTTTTTCTATCATTCTCTGTGCTGCTCAATATACATTTTGTGTATCCAAAACAAGAGTAATTCATAGAGGATGTATTCAAAAAACTTGGATTGGATTTTTGATTTGTTTTGCTCAAATGCATTTATTGATTGAAGATTTTTTCCTTGTAAATAACAATAATTGATTGTTTTTTTAAAAAATTAACAGGAATGATTGGAAATGTGAAACTTAACATTACCAATTAGTGATATAGAAAAACATTGAATTACCTTAATAAAAATGGGAACAACAGGTAAAGAATTGTTTGTTGATTTGATTTTAAAATGTTTTCAATGTTTCTATTTGTTATAATAGATCAATCAAAATTAATGTTTTCAATTGGCCTTAGTGGCGATAGTTTGGATTCATCATCTGAAGATGATGTTATACCAATGCAATCACGTAAAAAGAAAAGAAGTTTTACACGAAAAAAGTATGCTATTAAATTAACATATATGTCGACGATTTATTGATAATTTTTGGTTTTTGTTTGATAAAAAAAAGTCGTAATAATTCTAGATTAGGATCATCATCATCATCATTTTTAAAAAGCAACTATTCATATGGCCTATGTACATTATTTAAATTTGTATTTGTTGTTATGATAATCATATCGGTCATTATTGGAACAGTTGTCATGTATAGTCTATCCAAACGAATGGATTCTCTTCAACTTTCCATTAGCGGAGGTAAGTAATTATTGCTATGTGATCATCTTATGTTTTTCTCATATATTTGTTCATTTGTTACAGTTCAATCAGCTAACAAAGATCTACCAGATGATTTACATTCATTACATTCGAAATATAAATCTTTAGAACAAGAATCGACCAATTTAAAAATTAATCTGAATAATGTTATTATGAGTACATCGAATCTAACACAACAAACTGCACAACTTCAACAGAAGCTCAATCAATTGGATTTACCAACCGATGTTGAACAATTAAGAAAGGTTTGAATTTTCGAATGTTTAATTCACTTTTTAATCATCAATGTTATTGATAGATGATTGCCGATATGAATAACGAATCGAAACTTTGGCAAAAAAATCTGGAATTAAGAATGAATGCATTGGAAAGCAGATTACAGTTATTGGAACAAAACCTATCCGTAATATCAAGCAGCAACAACAACAATAACCAGTCGGCATGGAATCAGAAAATCGAACAAATGATCACTGTGATAGACAATCAAATAGAACAAATGAATGAAACATTTGCCAATCTAACTAAACCTTCTTCTGTTGCCATTTCGGAATCATTGGATCGAAAAAAACTGGTGCTTGTTGGAAATCAGACTGAATCTGATAATGTTAATCATTAGTTTTGTCTAGTCGTTGTTATTGATCGTTTTTATTATTATTATTATTTAAGAATAATATAATTTGTAAATAAAAAATAATACTAATGAATTTTTCCATTCAATTGATCAGATGATTGATAATTATATGAACGTTTGTAAAAATTACCAAACATTATTAGATAGATAATTGCCTGTGTTATAAGTAACCAACGAAAAAGTTGTGGATAATTATAATGTTGAAAATTAAGATAAAATCCATATGATCCAAGTATAAAAAATTGTATCAATTGTAAACAGGTTATATAACGTTTCCACCAAAGATATGATCGAATACGATGATTACCCAATGCTGCTAATGCATAATAAGTATACATTACTGTATGACAAAAAGAATTTAACATGGCAAACAATCCTAAAACCGGCATCGTTGGACTCATCTATTTTGATTTATGAAAACAAAAAAAACAAATGAAATGAAATGATGATTTCAATCGGGATATCCAAACACAAATACAAACCCAATTGCAAAGCCATCCAACTATAGGAACGGAAAAATGATGATAAACATGTAATACGGTTATATGATCATTCTTTTTTCGTAATACAAGAAATACGGTGTCAATATAGTCGATAAATTTACTAATTTGATAATAATAATAAAGATTGATAATTTGTTGAGTGCGTTCACTAAAATCATTGGCTGATGGAAAATGAAAATTGAACAAATCTTGGCCATTGTTTGTCCACCAAAATGATGCATAGAAAAAATATAGATTTATTGCGACTAATAATACATTGAACATAAACATTGGCAAACGTATTTCAAATGGTTTTCGATAACGCATCCATTCGATACCAAAACGAATGGCCAACAGATAACTAAATGATATGAGTAACAGTTTGTATGGACCATCATGCATTAACCAATTATTAACCACTCTTTTATCGCAATAATTATTCCAATATTGAGCAGTGAATAGTTGCATGATCATTATTCAAATGACTGCTGTTCATTTTTTTTTTTCGATTCTGATCCAAATAACATTCGGTTGCCACAACATATTGTTGTTGTTAGTCATCGTTTTTCTGTTGAACAAACAAAAGTTTATCGATCAGGCAAAAAAAATCGATCCCGGAAAAAAGACTCAAAAATCTGGTTCAATTCTCACGGGTTTCTGGCTTTCAAAGCATTTATGATAAACGACTTTTTTTTACTTTTGTATCTTTATTGTAACCAGCAAAAAAATATGATTACATTACATCGAATGGATAAATTTTTTGTTAAAATTTTTTTATTTAAAAAGCAATTTTTTTTCATCCAAGATATTTTTTACTTAATAATGATAATTTTTTTGATAAAAATCCAGGTGTAGAATGTGGATGTGGTGGTGGAGAAATTCCCATCATCGATCGAGTTGGCCATTGATTTAACCGATGATATGGATGATAATTGTTTGATGATAATTCCGGATTCATTGACATTATTTCAGGTTGATGTGAAACAAATGATGATGATGATGGTGAAATTGGTATGGAATGTTTGTAAGGAATCATTGTTTTTGTTGATAACGGTCCGGTCGATGATGGTGTTGGGGATGGATTATTGACAATTTCATTGAATGATATTGTTGGATTTGTCGGAAATGGTTGAATCATACCTGTATGACTTGTGATGATTGGTGCAGCTGGAATCGATGTCGATGAAATTCGATGAACATTAATCGGTATCGGTTGTTCGATTGGTTTCCAATTTATTTTGTTGTTGAGTATTTGAGAATTTGAATCATAACGTTGTGTCGAAATCAATTGACCATTAGCTGTAATCGTTGGTGATGATAAAAAATGACCACCATAATGGTGATTATTGCCATGATGATGATGATGATGAATATCATTTAAACATTCGATTGGATGATGTCGATGAATTTTCGAATAATAATCCTTCAAATTTGATGGAACAAAAGATGAATCGATTTTGATATCATTATTAACAAAGCCTGCAGGTAAACGTAAACCATGTGAATATAATGCTCGATTATTATTCGGATATTCAGTAATAAGTACTGGTGGTGGCCCAGGACCATCCAGATTAACCGGAATATATGGTTCCGATTCCGGTATCATAAATATATCTTCTTGAATATAATTACGATTACCATATTTATTAAACAATTGATCACAACATGAAAGATATTCTTGAAAATTATTTGCATCTGGGCTAGATGAAATATGAGATTGTCCACGACGATGAGATAGTTGTTTATCATTGTTTTTAGCATCATTCGAATTTGAAGTTGATATTAATTTTGTAAGATGATCTTTATGATTTTGAGTTTGTGTTTCATGAGCTGACATTAAATCCTGTTCGAATTGAATTGGATTTTCACTTGATAAACTGGATAAATCTAATTCACTTATTTCACTTTCATCATCATTTTTGATCATTGTTGGCTGCCATTCAATTTCATAAACATTATTGTTGCTTGTCGCTGTTGTTGTTTCATTACCATTATCATCATTATTGTTGGTTACATTTGAAAATCGTCTCCAAATATCATTGAAAATATGATCTTCTTTTTTGGATAAATATTTTTGCAACAATTTTGGATTATTTTGTTTGATAATATCAAAATTTTTAATAACATTCATTACATTTGAATTTGTTTCACTATTCAATTGACGATTTATCGATGGTATATGATAATTGATTTTCGATACTGTTTCGTTGTTTGTTTCGATATTAGTATCATTAATGGTGACCATTGATGATGAATAAATGGGATATACGATATTATCTTCATTTTTTTGTAAACTTTGATTGATCAATATTGTTATGATCATCAATAATAATAATCCATAAAAATGTCCATACATATTTAAATGGTCCGATGTTTACGATAAAAAACTAAAATCAAAATGAATAATCATTTAAAGATTGAATCGATTCAATATCGTTTAGATTCTCTCAACAAAAAAAAAACAAACAACAGGATACAATGATTGACCGAGTCTCACTTACATGATGATAAATGAATCGCTTGAGCGATTCTATTTTTTTCGGACAAACATACTGAATTTCTTTGAATAAAATTATTTCGAAAGAAAATCAAAAGTTTTTCTTTTTTGTTTATTCCGGATCTAATTTATTACTTTCATCGTAAACATGCATTGTGTTTTCAAAATTAATCGACCGAATAATTACGGAACTTGAATGAATCGAAGAAAAGAAAAAATTTCCCGAAAAATTTTTTTTTTCAAACAACACGTAGTTTATTGATGAACCCAAAAAACAATGAAAGTTTTTTTTGGCGCCAATGTTGCTTTGTTCACTCTCTCCCTCGGTCTGTGTGTGTGTGCTTTAAAGAGCTTCCATTCTTTTAAACAGCTTTTTAACGCAATTGTTTTCGGGTTTTTAATAAAAAAAAAATTTTGTTTTAATTATGTCCTCATCAATAAACGATCAAATTGGGCAACAATCGCCTAATAAACGTCCTCGAACTCCATCATCTGAAGGTTCGAATAAACGTCGAAATGTTGACCAAAGCCAAAATATTGCCAGCTCTCCTATGCATCGAATGATAGGTGATGGTTCATCCGAATTGAATAACATTCTTCAACCATCATCATCCATTAGAATGGTAAATTCACAAGATCATCTTTATCGTGGTAGTTCACCAATGCCATACGATCTTTCATCAGATTTTGGTCAATTACCACAAATCCTGAGCAATTATCGTCGTGATGATGTTCGTAGCGATATGTCTCGAAGTGTACGACAAATTAATCTCAATCAAGCCGAACCTTTATCAACTGCCGCTAGTGAATCAAGTGTCACACAATCTGGATTAGGAACACATTTAGTAGTCTGGGGTACTGATGTATCGATCAATGAATGTCGTAAAAAATTGAAACAATTCTTACAACGATTCGAATTGGATCCAGATAACGATGATGATGATCAACAATCTAGCCAAAATTATTTTGAATTTGATGGAGGAGATTCTATGACTCCACGAATGGAATCTTATTATGTTAAAAAAATTCGTGAATGTCTTATTACTGGCGATTTTTTTCTCAATATCAATTGTCAACATTTATTAAAATTTGATGAAGATCTTTACAGGAAATTGGTCAACTATCCACAAGAAGTTATACCTACTTTTGATATGGCATTGAATGAAATTGTCAATGAAATTTGTCCGGATGAAAATTCTCGTATTGATGGTCAACTGTTTCAACGACTTTGTATTCGACCGTTTAATGTAAAGAAAACATCGAATATAAGAAATTTGAATCCTGAAGACATTAATCAATTAGTTACCATATCAGGAATGGTAACACGTTGTTCGAATATTATTGCTGAAATGTCTATTGCTTATTTTGAATGTGCGGTTTGTATGTGGGGTACGAATGTCGAAGTAGATCGTGGATTGATAGCCGAACCACAAGTTTGTCGTAATTGCGATACACGATATTCATTCAAATTGATTCATAATCGTTCAAAATATACTGATAAACAACAAGTAAAACTTCAAGAATCACCTGATGATATGCCAGCTGGTCAAACACCTTACACTGTTTTGTTGTATGCTTGTGCTGATTTAGTTGACAAAGTTCAACCAGGCGAACGTATTACCGTAACCGGAATATTTCGTGCCACATCCATACGTGTAAATCCAAAAACAAGAAACGTTAAATCAGTTTATCGAACACATATTGATGTTGTTCATTATCGTAAAGCTGAAACTAAACGTCTGCATGATACTTATTTAGAATTGAAATTACCTAAAGAACGTATCGATCAATTGATTGCTATGTCAAATTTACCAGATATTTATGAACGTTTAGCTCATTCATTGGCACCAAGTATCTACGAACATGAAGATATTAAAAAAGGAATCCTGTTACAATTATTTGGTGGTACACGTAAAGATGATCCAGGTTCGAATAATGGTTTGAATAATCATTCAACAACATTTCGTTCGGAAATTAATATTTTACTTTGTGGTGATCCTGGTACAAGTAAATCACAATTATTACAATATGTTTATAATCTTGTACCACGTGGTCAATATACAAGTGGTAAAGGTTCAAGTGCTGTTGGTCTTACTGCATACGTAACAAAAGATCCGGATACAAAACAAATGGTTTTACAAACCGGTGCACTGGTTTTAAGTGATGGTGGTATTTGTTGTATCGATGAATTTGATAAAATGAATGATTCAACACGATCAATTCTGCATGAAGTAATGGAACAACAAACATTATCCATAGCTAAAGCTGGAATTGTTTGTCAATTGAATGCACGAACATCAATTTTAGCTGCAGCTAATCCAATTGAATCACAATGGAATAAAAATAAAACAATTGTAGAAAATATAAAACTACCACCTACTTTGATGTCACGGTAAGTAGTAAAATGACAATAATGTTGTTGTTAATCTTGATCTCTTTTTTATTCTGAAATTTTAGATTCGATTTGATATTTTTACTTCTTGATCCACAAGATAATGAATATGATCGACGATTAGCTAAACATCTTGTATCATTGTATTATAAATCATCGGATTCGATTACTGATGAAGGACAATTTTTGGATATGAATCTGGTTAAAGATTATATTGGTTATGCTCGTGCTAATTTTCATCCAATCTTAAGTAACGAAGCACAAGAATCACTTAAAAATGCATATGTTGAAATGCGAAAAGTTGGTTCGGGAAAAGGTCAGATAACAGCATATCCAAGACAATTGGAATCATTAATTCGATTAGCCGAAGCACATGCAAAAATGCGTTTCAAAAATACTGTCGATATGGAAGATGTAGAAGAAGCTAGACGATTACAACGAGAAGCTATCAAACAATCGGCTATTGATCCTACATCAGGTAGAATCGATATTTCTATATTAACAACCGGAACTAGTTCACATAATCGTAAAATTAAAAATGATGTTTTGAATGGTCTACGACAATTATTGGATATGTTAAAACATGAATTAATACAACGTGGCCAAGCTGAAGATAATTATGTTCATTTTGAATATCAACAAGTATTTAATGAATTTCGATCAACATCATCGTTAGCCGTTACACGAGATATGTTTGATGAAGCTATGGTCACATTACGTGATGAAGGTTTTTTCGAAATTTCAGCCAACAAAATGATTCGTTTAGCCGTTTGAATCAATGAATGAAAAATCAATTTATTATCATTTTTTTTACAATAAAAAAAAGTATTTTACAAATATGAAATTTTGTTGTTGTTGTTTTTTTAAATATTTTTCTAATGAATGATGGTGTATCATGCTTCAGCCGAATCTAATATAGACATACTATATGCTAGATCCCAATAATGTTCGACGCCATGATTTTTAAATATTTCTCTAGCAAAACTTTCATTTGGACTATTTTTAAATTTTACTTCACCAAATGAACGATTTTTAACCAAACCTTCCCAAACCAATAGACATTTATTTTCACATTTTTTTTCTACGTTACCGTTACTGCTGGAATCATGTTCATCTGTAAACAAAAAAAAATAAGATTTTTTCATAAAATTCAAATTCAATTGTAAATTTATCATTTTACTTACTTAAATCACCGTGTGCAACCAAATCATCTGACCATTTTATACGATGTAACATAAGACGTTTGAATTTTTTCTGCTGTTTAGGACCACCTTCAACAACAACAACGTTAATATTTTTATAGATAACAACCACACCAGTCATTAATAATTGTTTGATATTTGCTTCAACTTTAAATTTTTTAGCCGGATTATTTAAATCCAAAATTCTATAAACAGCAACATTTACGCCAGTATTTGTATCTTCTTTGATTTTACGTATTTTTTTCTGTTTTTTCTGTTCTCCGGTTAATCGTCGTGCTGCATTAGCTTCTTCGTGTGCTTTTTGTCGTCGCATCATTTGTTCACGAACATGAGCTTCCATTTTGGTTGGATCTTGAACGACTTGTTGGCCAAGTACTCTCATCATATTGGATATTTTTAGTTTTGGTTCGGGTGGTGGTTCCAAACCTAAACGAATTTTATCCTGTTTTTCTTTCCATGCTTCTCGACGATTTTGCCGACGAAGTTTTTTCTGTTCTTTTTTCGTCAAAAATACGGGTAAAAATTGTGGTTTTGATGTTTCATGCGGTGGTTTCATCTGAATAGGATGTTCAATAAGCTGTGTAATTCCATCATATTTTTCTTGAAATGGTTTTGTGTTTTTGATGCATTCATCGTAGCTATTATCTTTCATGATAAAACTGTCCCACCATTCCACAACAGGAATTTCATCATCTTTTGCTTGTTTTTTCGGAACAATCGAACTAAGCAAAGCTAAACGTGCAGCTGCACTGATACCAGTTCGTTTAGCTTTTTGAGCAATATCCCTTTGCAATAGTTCCAATTGAGCTTTGGTTCGAATTTTATTACCAATCGATTCGAATGTTCCTTTATCATGAAAACGGAATGTTTTTCGTATTCGAACAGGCGCTTTACTTTCTAATCGTGTATCGATAAATTTTTGTTCAGCATTTGCTTGACCTGATTGTTTTTCATGATTCAATTTGATAAATTGTTCTTTTTTTTGTGCTCGTATATTCGCTTTCAAAGTGGGCATTCGTTGAATCAATTGTACTTCTTTGCCAGTTTGATCAACGGTTCGACCTTCAGCATTCAAAATTAACGGTGTTGGTCGTACTGTTCCTTTATGAGTAAGATGAGCTGTTCGATCATTATTTCCATTATTATCAGTTGATTGAATCGCTCCCAATGAATTGGAAAAACGAGCTTGAATTTGTGCACGTAATTGTGCAATTCGAGCTTTACTATCGATCGAACTTTCTGACATTGATAAGTTGTTGAAAAGATGAAATTTTTTTTTAAATAAAAAAAGAAAATGATTTCCAACAATAATTTGGACAATAAGATAAAATCAAAAGAAAAATTTTTTTTTTGGAACCTTCGAAAAATATAGTGCACAAACTCGTGTATTGTGTACATTTCCGAAAAGTTTTTCTTTCCAAGTGTCATGTAGAATTTTCCGTAAAGTTTTCTGTCAAAAAACGAATTTATTCAATTTGTTTTTTTTTTTGGTTAAAGATCAAATTATCAAATTAGTTTTTTTTTATTTAATGATAAATTTTTTTTTGCAAAAATTCAATAATCCGGAGCAGGTGCAGCTATAATTTCAAGAATATCCTCATAATTAATCCAATTTTGACCGGGACGAACATTAGCTTCTTTAAGAAGATTATGAAATTCTTTGGAAGTTAATTTTTCACCACAATCACAAAGTAAATGATTAAAATCGGCTAAAGAAATTTTTCCAGTACGATTAGGATCCATTGCACGAAATCCATCAAGAATTTCGGTAGGGATTTTTTCCCGTACCGAATGTGTATGCATTATGTCTAATAGATCGGCAAATGTAATTTTTTCTTCTGAAATCATTTTCGAGAAAAAAAATCATTAAAACCTTGTGGATAAATCCAAGAAATTGTAAACCTTTTTGCTTAAAATAATTATCAAGTTCAGGCTCAGTTGGTGACATTCCCAATGATCGCATTACATGTTTCAATTCATCAACTCTTGTTATTAAACCACCGTTTGTTTTTGTCATCAAATAAAAACAATCACGAAATTGATCAATATCTTGTTCTTTAAAATATAATGCCTGATTTTGGGTAAACGATAATCGTATTTTAAAAATTAATAAACATTTTTATTAAGAAAAAAATCAACATACCATTTTGCTAAATGAATTAAAAACCAAAAAACATTTAACGATTAATATTTCATTCAATTTTAATGTTGAATATAGAGATCTGAAAGAAAAAAAAAACCTTAACCTTATATTTGATAACTTGACTCAACGATGATGCTATGAACCACTATGACAGGTAAACAACAGCAACAGGTATTGTTGTTGTTGTTTTTTTTTCGCTGAGCAAACTTGTTTTTGCATATAGCTGTTTTTTTTTCTGATTTTCAATTTTCAAACGGATCATATTTTACTTTTTTTGGCGCGAATATATGATCATCATCGACTTTTAAACTTTCGTTGATTTTTAAAAATCATTTTTAAAACGGATGTTTTTTCGAGCAAAATTTTTCGTTGGAAAAAAACAAAACAAACATTCGAATTCTAACTAATTCTTTCGAACGATTCTATATTCAAATTACGCATGCGTTAATGGAATAATTCTTCTTTTTTTACTTTACATTCGTTCTTTTACTCATTCTTTACTCGTGTTTCAATCAAGTTCTTCTTCTTCTTCTTTTTCCAGATAAAAAGCTAAATTTTTTCGTTTGTTTTTTTTTGCCAAATAAAACCATGATAATTTCCATGTGTAATGCATGCTTGTTTTTTTTTCAACCATGGTTGGTAAAAAATTAGCTTCATTATTTAATGTTTGTTGATTGATTTTGATGAAATTTGATTAATCAATCAACAATTTTTTTTTAAATGTCCATTCGATAATTCGCGAATCAAAGCAATGTTTATTTGATTTGTTTGAATGTTATAATTCAATTTGTATTTTTTGTTCTCGTTTTCATTCACTTTCTTTCGTTCTCTCTATATCTTTCGTTTTTTTATTTGTTGCTCTCATCGCTCTCATATTAACATACACACACATCACATAATCATCATCATCATCATTTATAAATGTGTCAAAGAGAAAAAAGATTCGTCGGTTTTTAATGTGTGGAAAGTAAATGAAAAAAAAAATCTTTCCGTGTATGAGATTTTGAATAAAACACGCACAGACAGACACATCAGTGGCAATCATTTCATCATTTTTGTTTTTAGTTGGCCATCGCTACCAACCCAGGCGTTGAACCGACTACACTACAACAACAACGACGATATCTTTTGCCATATATGGATGTCATTCATTCAAATATAATAATAATAATATCATCAAGCCCACCGTGTTTTTTTTTTTTTGAATGGCAAATGTTTGTGTAATAATATTGTGGTCGATCCTATCCTATCCCCAATACATAAGCTTCGATTACCTAAGAGAATTCAAAACAATTTTTTTTTTCACTAGTTTGTTATTAATTTTTGTTGGTCTCAAATATATACTCATCATTATCATTTGCTTCTACAATGAACATTGATTGATAATTTGAGTCAAATTTCTATATTATAATCATCGTTTTAGTTGTTTTTTTTAATTTTTTGGGAATTGTTTGTCCCACTACCCATCTAATTATAAATCTTAAATGTGGATCATTTGGTTATATGGATCAATAGCTGTGCTAATAATCAGTTTAGCCGGTCTATTAGTGATAGTATTGTTGCCAAAATTACAAACCGATCATCAAAGTAATCTTAGCCAGATATTTGTCGGTTTAGCAGTTGGAACATTATCTGCTGATGCTTTATTGCATCTTTTACCACATGTAAGTTTATTAATATGATTTTTTTTCTCTTAAATTTCAAATATAATTCAAAAAAAATGTCAATGTTGATTTGATCATAGGCATTTTCTTCACAATTAAATCATGATCATCCTAATAATGAAACAACGTTTGAACATCAAGCTGAAAACATTAGCCACAATCATGCCAATTCTGTTTGGTATGGCCTATTAGCTCTTCTCGGTATAATAGGCTTTTTATTTTTTGAACGTTTGACTATAATATTCAACGATTTAATTAATCAACCTGATGAAAAGATTGAAGAAACAGCAGCGTCCAAATGTTCGGCAACAAATTCCGAATTTTTACCACCTGATCTTCAGAAATTAAATAATCATCATCATGAACATGAAATGAAAGAGCTTCACGAAAAGATTGATGTGATTAAAGCCGAAAATAATCTTGAAGTGCATGATGAATGTCATCGATCAACTATTTCTTATCCTAAACCAAATGGTGATGGTTATATTCATATAGCATCTCATCATCATCATCATCATCATCGTGCACATCGTGGTCCAAGTGCTGCTTTTATGGTACTTATGGGTGATATTGTTCATAATCTATTTGATGGCCTGGCTATTGGTGTGGCATTTGCTGGAATGGGAATCAGTGGTGGTATGTAACAAGCAAAATTTTCTATCAATTTTTTGTTTCATTTTTGTTTGGATTTAGGTATAAGTACATCGATTGCCGTCCTTTGTCATGAACTGCCACATGAACTTGGTGATTTTACCATTATTATACGATCGGGCATGCCATTAAGAAATGCTGTCTATTGGAATATTGTTGCATCTATTACCTGCTGGTTTGGTATGTGTATAGGAATATTTCTTGGCTCAATAAAAGATGCATGGCTATCGGCTTTGGTTGGTGGTACATTTCTTTATATTTCACTTGTCGATATGGTACCTGAATTAGATTCCTGTCCACATCTTCCATCGAAAAGTCGAGCTGTAAAATTAACTGTTCAAATGATTGGCATAGCTATCGGTATAGCAATCATGTTGCTCATATCATTGTATGAAAATGAATTTCATTTAATTTTAGCCAATAATGATGATCACCATCATCATCATGTTCATCATCCTCATAATCAACCATTCAATGTACATCAATCATCATCGATTGATCTTGTTCATGAACATGACCATCATTTACATCATCATCAACCAACCAATTAATTGATCAATAATACTTTGATATGTTTCAATGTCATACCACCTATCATCATATTAATATAAATAATAGAAGCACAGTATACAGGAGCACACAAATCACACCATCAAAACAAAATGCGATGTGGTTAACAATCAATCTGCAATCTGTGATATTCAAGAGTTTGATGTTTGTTTTAATATTTTTTTGGGTTCTATTTTTCTTGATCTTCACATAAACACACACAAAAAAAATGGAATGCAGTTTTTGATTTAGCCAACCAACAAATCCCCTCTATCTCAATTGAAAAAATTATTCAACCAAAATTATTATTATTATTTTTTTGCTACTTCATACATAGAGAATATAATTTTTTTTTGTCAATTTTAAAATGATTCAACATTAAATTATCGTTTTTATTATTATAATGAAAAAAAAATTTATAACTTTTTTTTAAAGTAATT
>ERZ500997.207-NODE-207-length-16392-cov-9.573300_pt1 | contig 16392 bp, 14 predicted proteins | sample MGYA00248826_ERZ500997 | MGnify/ENA primary metagenome ERZ500997 (study PRJEB25958, sample SAMN03398524) | human skin metagenome | study: EMG produced TPA metagenomics assembly of the Human Skin Microbiome Metagenome (human skin metagenome) data set.
TTTATTTTTTTTTTTTTTTGTTATATAACCTGTAGCAAAAAAAAAAAATTATCTGATAGTGAGTGTAAGTACATTGTAAGTATATTATCAGATATTAGTGCTCGATTTATACGATGATGTTTACGTTCGAATTAAATCTTGTTTATTTTATTTTCAATGATGATGATCATCATCATTACCTTGATGATCAGATTTGAAATGAGAAATGTAAGATTTACGATCTAATAAATATGCGTTTTTGTGCCATTGAAAATTTTCCAAAATTCTAATAGCAACCGTATTTTTTCTGTTGTTTGTTTGCATATTCATTTCGACCAATAAAATAATGATGATGGAATTGAATAGTGTTGGATGAAATGCAAACTTGCAATAGACAATAACTTGAATATAGGTAAGTAATCAATCTTATAAAATTCCAATTTGTATGAAATGAATCATAAATCCTTGTAATCTGTTCGGCGTTCGGTTTTGGTGAGCATGAATTTGAATGAATAATTTTTATACAGAATTATATCAATTAGATAATTATTATCGGGCGTGAATTTATGAAACAATCTGATGATGTCACCCATAGAAACGGTTAATTTTATCAACCTATATTGATATGATAATAAAGAAAATGCTTCCCTTTTACAAACTAGATCACATTTTTCATGAACACCGATAATAAGGTTTGATAAGGTTATAAAAAGTTTAGCTCTGTTTTTGCAATAAATTATCTATTACTATTTATTATAGAGATATCGAGATTTTTAAAGGTATGACCAAATTAGAGCTACTGATTATACATACATAATTGATATTTTTGTAAATCTTGTTTTTTTAATCCGAAAACAATTTAAAGTCGATTCGCTATTTGATTTTGATTTTGCTTGATAACATAATATAACTCACCCTCATTTTGGTTAAAATTATCGTTTTCGATTTTTAGAACAATCCGTATACTCAAGTTTTGTTACATGTAATATAAATGTTGATGTATGTTTGCACAATTTCTTTGGCTTTTTTCGCATTCATTGTGCATTGTTGATAGCGGGCGATAAAAGGAAAAAAAATGATAAAAGATGCGGAAGCTGATGTTCATGTCTCGCTAATTTCCCAACCATATAATCATCATCATCAACCATCATCATTATCACATCGTTCAATTTCGAAATGGTTTTATCGACGATTTCGAAGATTCATTCTTCTTCAATCATTATCATGGTCTAATTTTATTATAGTCTGCGTGATCATATTATTCATCATTGTATTTTTGTTCAGTGAATTCAATGTATTAATACAATCATCCAATACATCTTTGTCTTCGAAAACATCCGATTTATCGACTACAAAAAATGAATATATTCGTTACATCGAAGAATTAAGTTCAATATCGGAACATCCATCGCATCGTATTCGAGCTGCACAGATCAATGAACAATTACGTCGAATTGAAATGAGTTTGAAAGAGAATCGGGAAATATTGCACTCAATTCGTAACAGTATTGTGATTACGATCGGATCAAACACCACTTATAATAAACAAAATAAATTGATTGATTTTTTCCGAAAAAGCCAAATTTCTGTTGAAGATGTTTTCAATCAAAAACAAATTTGTCCATCAGTTACCTCTCAAGCACAATTCTTTCCAGATATTGATATGCATCAAGTTTACGAACAAATGCCATTCGATAATGTTGATGGTGGTGTTTGGAAACAAGGCTGGCCATTAGAGATTGAAGAACTAGATTTTCAAAAACCGAAACCGAAATTAAAAGTGTTCATTGTACCACATAGTCATAATGATCCTGGCTGGATCAAAACATTTGATGTTTATTTTTCAAAACAAACTCAACATATTTTAACTAATGCTGTCGAATTTATGACTCAACATCCTGATATGCGATTTATATGGGCCGAAACAAGTTATCTATCGGCTTGGTGGGAAACGACAAACGATGCACACAGAGAAATGTTACGTAGATTGATAATTGAAAAACGTTTTGAAATAGTCACCGGTGGATGGGTGATGAACGATGAAGCCAATACTCATTATTGGTCAATCTTACATCAAATGATTGAAGGTCATGAATGGCTTGAAAATAATATCGATAGTGAACACCAAACATGGAGACCTAAACATGGCTGGGCAATTGATCCGTTTGGAATGTCACCAACGATGGCATACTTGCTGAAATTGATGGGATTTCGAGCAATGGTCGTTCAACGAGTTCACTATTCGATCAAAAAACACCTAGCACATAATCATCAACTCGAATTTCGATGGCGTCAATATTGGGAGCAAACCAGCACGACATCTTACGATGAAGGCGACATCGTTTGTCATGTTGAACCATTTTATTCGTATGACATTCCGCACACATGTGGTCCGGATCCGAAAGTCTGTTGTCAATTTGATTTCAAACGATTGGCTAAGCCAAAGTGCCCTTGGAAAATCAATCCTCAAATTATTACTGATGCTAATGTAGAAGAAAGGTAAAAGGTCGATTCATTTTTTTTTAAATTTAAAATAATTTCTGTAATTTTGTCATAGGGCTAAGACATTGTTAGATCAATATCGAAAGAAATCTTTATTGTATCGAACTAATTCTTTGTTAGTTCCACTTGGTGATGATTTTCGGTATGATGACATCAAAGAATGGCGAAATCAATACGATAATTATCGCCGTATAATGCATTTTTTGAATTCACGATCGGAATTCAATGTCGAGGTTTGTTGCCAAATGTGAGATGTTCGTATTTATTGTCATTATTATCATTTACAAACAGATTAAATTTGCCACATTGAACGATTATTTCGATTCAATTTTAACTAATGATGGACAATTATCTCAAACGGAGCAGTTTCCGACATTAGTGGGCGATTTTTTTACTTATGCTGATCGTGATGATCATTATTGGAGTGGTTATTATACTTCAAAACCATTCTACAAACGTTTCGAACGCATACTTGCTAGTCATTCAAGAGCTGTCGAAATTCTTTTTTCCATGGCCAACATCATTCTCAATAACAATGTAACCATTAATCATGACCCATTCGAGCATTTGACATATGAATTGACATTCGCCAGACAAAATCTAGCATTATTCCAGCATCATGACGGTATTACTGGAACTGCCAAAGATTCTGTTGTCGTTGATTATGCCAATAGAATGTTGCGATCATTTCAAATTTTACAAAAGGTAGCTACATCATCTTTATCGATGATAACAAATCATTCGATCCCTGAATTGGAATTCATGCACACTTTTGTGAATATCCAGTCTCCTATTCGAAAACATTCATTTCTTCTAAATCCTGAGACACGAAAGTAAATATAAATTATGATCATTATGATTGATTATTCTAATTTTTTTTGATTGATTCATAGGTATTTTATCTTGTATAATAGTCTGGGCTGGACGCTTGACACTCAGGTATTCTGTTTCGATATCCATTGGACTACTGACAATTTTAGCATGCCCGATTGGTGTTTAACATCAAACGATGTTGATAGTTCGAATCCTGATGTTTCAATCAAAATCATACAAATCAATCATCAATGGCGAGATTTGCATCCATCCAACGAACCATTAGAAAAACGTCGTGAAATTTGTTTTCAACCTAAACTTGGACCTATTTCACTTCGACAATATTGTTTCGGTCATTGCCGATGTTCACCGGTTGATAGTGGTAGCTATCGACATCATGAAAAACATGAAAGCTTCGTTACACTTTATAATTCTCATCGAGATTCGATGGTAGCGAAAAAACCATTCGATTATCACGTTCTGTCACTCATATCATCGGCTCCCAATACGACCATCGAAAACGAACTAATCCGTTTGACTTTCGATTCAACATCAATGAACGGTCTATTGAAATCTTGGAGCTATTATAATTTTCAGACAAAATCATGGATATCTATTGATGTAAAAATGACGATATTGACTTTTGGTACCAAATCTGGTGGAAAAAATGTTCAAAAATCCGGTGCTTACATATTTTTGCCAGATGATCAAAATCCAGTTCCACTTGAATGGACGAATAAGCCAAAGATTCGAGTTACAATAGGAAACCTCGAATCTCGTTACGAATGGATGATTGAGGAACCATATCCTGTGCATATTCGATTTAGTTTATATCGTGGACGACCAACAGTTGAAATGCAAACCGAATTTCATCTGCAAGGTAAACAAGGAGCTAATCGTGAATTGTTGATTCGATTCGAAATACCTCAAATCGATAATGGTGATCGATTTTATACCGATTTAAATGGATTACAAATGATTGCGCGAAAGCGTTATGCAAAAATACCATTACAAGGTAATGTTTACCCGCTTACAACGATCGCTTGGATTGAAGATAATGAACATCGATTCACTGCTATGAGTGGCCAACCCTTGGGTGTGACAAGTCTACGTAGATCAACAATGGAAATATTCCTGGATCGTCGTTTAATGCAAGATGATTTTCGTGGTTTGAATCAAGGCGTTCTTGACAATCGTCAAACTCGCGAAATATTTCGGTTAATGTTGGAACCAACAACAATTAAGACAAATTCAAGTCCAACGTTGACGAGTGGAATGATGTTTGAATCGCAGACATTATTGAATCCGATTATAGGTTTGACTACCAAGCAAATCGACGATGATCGGCCACCGATCAACAGGATTTCTTCATCAAAACTTAAATTATTACAATCCTCATTACCATGTGATTTACATTTGTTAAATTTACGGCGATCAATCTCTCGATATCGTCAATTTAGTCTTTGGTTACATCGTACAGCTTTATCTTGTGATTCTAAATGCCTTCAAACGTCTAATTCTACTTATACGGTCAATTTATCAAAGTATTTGTCCGAAGAAATTGTTGAACGTTTAGAGCCAAAGATCGAGCTAATGAATGGAATGTCTTGGTTTCATCATTCGAATCAAACCGTTCCGTTAAATCAAACAATTAGTATCGGGCCAATGCAATTATTATCGTATCGATTATATCGTATAACACGATGAAATTATCATGCAAAAAAGGGTTAACTTTTTTTTGATAATGATAATTTTATTTTTTGACCTAGTCTTTGGTGCTGACTCACTGCACATTGTTATACACACTGTTCTATTCATGACTTTATCACGATCAATATTAGTTTTTTTGTCAATTTTTATTTTTTAACTGTTGCAAATTAAAAAAAAAATTTATTCAATTTTTTTCTGAGGTTTGTGTTTCAACTGTTATTTTATCGCTGGTTTCATTAGATGTGTTTGTTTCGCTCGGCATAGTTACTTTTGTCAAATCCGGAGATGATGATGTTTCCCTACTTTTCCGTCTAGAACTTCGTTCACTTTTTTTCGAACGACAACTACGACGGTGATGATGATGACGGTGAAAATGTCTGTGGCTGGTTTTATTATCGTCAGATAAATCATTATTCTTATGGCTATGACAATGCTTGATTGGTTTTTGTCGTCGACCCGGACAAACAGTCAGATCGTTCAATCGGAACATAACCATTAGAATTATGATAAGTGAGATGATAAAAGCCGAATAATAGGGCACCAAACGAAATAAACTTTCGCCAGAGTAACTAGGTGCACAAATCCATCGTCCAAACAATATGGATAGAATGATACAGTTGAATATGAATAGTTTATAGACCAGACCATCGTATCGAAACGAATAGATAATACTGACAGCGATTAAACTACCGGAAAGAAAGAAAAATGTTGAAGTTGGTACGGACGATTTTTTGTTTTTGCGATATACTCCGAGAAAATCATCGGCATACAATTGAAATGAATTCAAAAGAATTAAGAATGCCGAAATATATAGAAGATATCGTAATAGATCGATATAATATAAAACATATCCATGAGGAGAATCTGTTTCATCTAAACGGGAGGAAGATCTTGATTTACTACGATGGCGACTACGATCATGACTACAACGACGTCGGCCCATTCTCTAATCAATCTAAACAACTACAATATTCACAAGCAAAATCAGTTTAATTTATATTGTAGAACCAAATTTATTAATTTAATTAAATTTAATAATTGAAAAACAAATGAATTCACAAAATCGAATAAACATTCAGTCATTAATGAATAAATGATAAAATGGTTAAATAAATAATGTTTTTTTTTGGTGTTGATGATTTATGAAATTTGTTGATCGATATCACAGGAATCGGTTGATGAAATAAAAAAAACGTTAGTTATTTGTAGAGCTTGACTAACATTGTAAACATAGTATTCGGTTACGACGATTTTGTGCAAACAACCAGCCATGACAACGTTGAAAACGATTAAAAACATTTGAGCCGGATTCGAATCTACGCATTGCTTCTAATATTTGTTCTGGAGTTATGGCGCCAAAAAGATTCTTCATTTTTTGATGAGGTAAGGATTGGATATCAGTATTTGTTGACGCGTTGTTTGTCGATGTAGAGGCCGTTTGAAAAGCCATTACCTTTTCAGATGTTCGACGCAAAATGTCTGCTACGAATTGTTCGTTGGATTTTGACTTTTGCAAACCATTCGAATTGTTAGTCGAGATTGAATGAAAAGAATTAATCTGATTCATCATTGGATCACATTTGGATACTTTAGCAGCCGAATCTGTTGATCTTGATTCTATTGATAATTCTCGACGTATTCGTTTTGTGGACATTGCTTGTGATTCGATTGTTGTAGGATAAAGTGGACGACCGCCATCGATACCTGGCCTGGAAACACGACGGTTTTGATCATGACGAACCATCAAAGCCAATTCGACTAGAATAGCAACAGTTTCGTGAGCAAAATATTGTACAATTTCCCATCCAAGTGAATTGGGCTTCAATTCCAGTCGATCAACCTCGTCAAATGAACCAAGTATCCAATCCTGAAATTTCTGGAACATTGAATTTGATATCGTTTGTGAACCAGTTGACGAACCAAAAAATGTTACCGATCGACATGATTGATAGTAAAGGTATTCTTTGACGGACATATGTTCAGTAAATTCACTAAGTCGACGATTGCGAGCAAAAGTATAATCATCAATCAGATCAATGGCGACATCGGGATGATGATACAATAATCGTTCCATTTCGCAACAATTTTGTGGTGTCTGAATAACTGATCGAAGAATTTCCTGACAAGATTTAACTCGTTTGGTAGATGCATTTGTCTGATGTATGGGTATATTGTTTACTAAGGTGGATGATGATGTTTCGAATGAACTTGATGATTTGCTTTCGCCATCACAAACATTGCCTTGACCGTTGGGCAGGCAATTCCATTCGTCAGAATCATCGGCCTGTAATTCACTTTTGACATCGTTATATAAGGATTCCATTTGTGATTTGGAAATTTTCGATTGTTTTGTTGATTTTTCCTTGCTATCTACCAATGAAGATGATAATACTTTAAGTTTCATATCTTTGAATTTCAAATATCGAATCAATTTGGCCAAACGATGTCGATCATGTTTGAGAAGAAAAATAAAATCTTCAACACTGATATGTGTTCGAGATGTGTTTGTCGTCGACGATGACTGTGAATGACGCATTTGGGCTACACGTTGAGCTTCCAACAAAAGCATGGTCATCTGATGGCGAACAATTGATTCGATCATACGAGCCGATTCGATTAATGGCTGACGTACATCGCCGAAAGCGTGCATCATTCGACGAATTTCTTCCATGTAGGAGATTATTCTATGACCATTGGTCACTGATGAAGATTGATTTGACCTCGTTGATTTTTTCGTTCGACAATTTTGCTGACATTTTGAATTAGATTGATCAGTGAATGTTGCATCGGAAGATGGATTCAAAATGATACGTTTGGCAACGGCACGTTTTACGTTTTGTTTACTGCTTGATGCAAATGACTGATCTGAATTAGTTCGAATTGAAGTGTTGGCCGATGATTCTTTCGCATTCGTAGTGATATTTTTAGCCATGAAAAACAATCTTAATCAAGATAAGCAAGCGCACAATGTTATTTACAAATGAAAACACTCGGCTCAAATACGATGGTCAAAACGAATGAAAACAAAAAGAAAAGGAGAAAATGTCTGCAGTTGGACAGACCGACTGAAATTTTTTACGAAAACATGTACTGCACCGTTCACGTAGAACGTATTCATCAAACACATTTGGGATAATTAACCACATGATATCATTGTCAACATGTTCCATCAATTAATCTCGCATCTTGGAACTAATTTACTTATAAAATGTTCATGCAATCAAGTTTCTCGAAGATCTGTGGTCATCTTAAAACGTAAGGTTCGTCTTCCCTCTCAACCATCGTTGATCAGTCCGCTGATTGTCGGGCCATTTTTGAAAGATCGACCACATTTTCGTGAACCTAGACCGGTGGCCGATTTCATCTACGAAGAAGTTGAAGATAGTGAAAAAATTGAAGAATCAAAATTAAAACTTATATTATTAGAAACTGTCGATGAAATCGGTGTACCTGGTGATATAGTTGAAGTGGAGCGTGATTATGGCCGTTTTTCATTGTTAAGTTCAAATCGAGCTGTGTATGCTTCACCGTATAATTTGAATAAATTTAAGCAACTAATCGAAGCTGGTTCGAAAGACCGTGTTGGACCTTCGTCAGCATTCGTTGGACCAACATTGAAAAAATTAGCGAATGATGTTATAATTGTTGTTATGAATGATGAACATCCATGGACATTGAAGCCATGTCATGTTAGAATAGGATTACGAGCTGCAGGTTATTTGGTTCCTGAAGAATGTATTCGATTACCTGATACTCCGATCAATGGACCAGATATTGAAGGTAAACAGGGCAAAGATTTTGCCGTAACAGTTACAATCAATAATCGTGAAACGGTTAACGTAAGATGTCTGCTTCACCATAAAGGTCATACATTACGATTGAATTGGAATCGAAAACCACGTCATATACTTTTAGATGAACAGAAAGAATTGTTAGAATCAATGCCATGCAAAGATGCATTGGAAGAAGATGAATATAATTTAGTAAACGAATCATAATATTTGTTTGTTTATTTGTTTTTGAATTCGAATACAAATTAATAATAATAAAAATTTTTATATTATTTAAAATTAAATGATGAGAGGGAGTGAGTGAGAGAATGAAAAATGACCAGATTCAGTTGACAAACAGGATCATCTTTAGACGATTGGCTTATAAGTAAATGAAATTGAAGATCGTAGTAAATGTTATAAGGATAACATTGATGAGGATAGCTGATCGAATTGGATTTGAAGAATGATTTGTGCCATCTTCCCATTCCCGTTCACCATAACGATCAAACGAAGTAGTACCTGACCTGCTGTATTCATCATTACGTTGTCGTTGTTGTCGTTGACTTTGACGCTGACTGCAACGAGCCCGACATTCGATTTCATTTTGTGGACAAATATCACAAAACTGTCAAATATAATATTTCGATTAATTTAGTTTCATTTATTTTGATAGAGAAGAAAGAAATGTGAAAAAAACGATAGATAGAATGTCTAAAAGCTAATAGAGAAAATAAGTTCCAAATTGAAGGAAACGAAAATGAATCATGCAGAAAGTTGAAAAATAAATGCGCAACGTTGGCATTGTTGGAAAAAAAATTCATTCAGAAATAGTGGACAGAGGAGTAGTTGTCGAAAAAGAGGAAACAGATTCACCGGCAGCCAATTCATTTACCGTCACTAGAGTTGGTTCATAGAATATTCTTGATAATTTGGAACGATCATAATAATCATAGATAGTAACCGGAACTGGTTTATTATTTGCAACATGATGAGTTCGATGTGCTGGTACAGTAATGCATAGCTCGTCACGCGTAACCTGATATGCAGGATAGGATCGGAAATGAGCGAATGATAAAATTAATCGAATTACTGGATCACTTACCCTATCAAAATAAACAATGACAGTGCCATCATTATTTGCTGTATCAACACGTTTCACTTCTTTAGCTCGAGTAGCTGCGGGCAATGCATCGACATCTGCATTGTATCCTGATGGTAATTCAACTTCCATAACAGCCATGTTGGTCGAATTACCTTCCTTGTAGCTATAAAATGATGAACGAAATTAGTTTCAAGTGAAACCAGAATCATCAACAATAAAAACTTACTAAGTACAAATACTAAGTTGGAGATAATTTTCGGTCGATGTTTTATCTTTTTGTGGATTTAGGAAAAAAGCCGGTTTTTCCGCCGACACAGCTAGATTGTATTGGTATGATACTTGAATAATGGCTGTACCAAATCCAGCTGCCTCTAATTGAACCCATTCTGTCTTTTCTGAATCCAATTGAATTTGTTGCAATACAAGTGCATTATCCGTATTAAAATACAAGACTTGTTGTGGACCAGGATTAGTGCTCAAATCACCATCTTTAGCATTTCCATGTTTGATATTCACTGCCATTTTGACGGTGGCAGTAGAGATTCGTTCGGCAATGGCACCCAATGCTTGCAATCCGATAACGGTATCCTGAGTACTAGAGAAACCTCCGTTGGAATTTTGTTTTGAAATCAACCAACGAAGAGCCGGAATAGCTTGATCAACTTCGGATCGTAAAGCCATTGTAAGTATAGCATATGAAGTGGCTTCAATGTCGACAGCATTCGGATAGAGTAGATAATCCGATGCAACAATTTTCAACCGATCAATTGTTTTGTTCTGTTCTTGATCGGATCGTATCGACCAGTACATCAAAGAATCCTGGTCTTGTTTAACCATGGCCATCATTTTTTTATGAGCCACATCTTTATGTTGCGAATCGGCCAGATGCAAGGCATAGTTACCGATGGCAACTTCATACGGACTAGTTGAACTGGATACACGTGAATAAACAAAATCAGCTGCACGTTGTAAAGCTGATTCATGACGAACGCGAATTGGATCAGATTTTGTTTCGTGAAGAATTGCAATCAATACGAAAGCTGTTAATGCACCGGCATTATCATTAGTTTCGGCATCTTCACTTTCGTCAGCTGCTCTAGGTTTGATGGCAGAACCGCCTTGAAGTGCTTTGTTGTGAACTTCACCGTATTCAGCAAAACTTCCGTCTTTTCGTTGTCGTGTCAATAACCATTCAATCGATTTTGTGATAATAGCATTGTCCACATCAATGTGTGGTCGTGCTTGTATGAATGTTTTAGTAACAAACGCTGTCAACCAAGTTGAACCGGCTTTATCCGATTGACCGAATGCCGAGAATGAACCATCATCACGTCGATAAGTTAATTCACGTTGATAGCCTGTTTCAATATGATTCTTGGTTTTAGCACGTATTGCTTCTGTCATGCGTCTGACACGTTCAAGGTAATTGGTGACGACAATGTTTGGCACCAAATTGATCATGTTCTGTTCACCACATCCATATGGCATACGAAGAAGATCATCCAAATGATTGACGGTTGGACCTAATATATCACTGATACCTGAAACCATAATGCGAACTGAACCAGGAACGGCATTCGGTGGTATTTCTATTGAAACATTTCGTTTGATCAATGTTCGATCTTGTTGATTCACAGCGTTTATAAACATAGCTTTGTTGAAGTATTGAGTTTGACCTTCAGGTTTGACAAGTAATTTCTGTACAACAGCATCGCCAATCAAATCGGCACTGGCTCGAATACGAATATTGATAAATCCTAATTTTTTAGGCGTTATCAGAAAATTGACCGAAACACCATCGTAAGAAGCAATCGTAACCGATTTCCGTTTTTCACGAACATTTTGTTCGCCAGCAAATTCAATCTCGTTGGCAGCGTTAGTAAATTCGAATTCATCAGCTTGATTTTCCATTACAACTTCAGCTGTGATTGGTTTGTTTTGATAGTTAAAAACAATTGCTTGAATAGAGACTGATTCGCCACGTATTATTGAATAGGGTAACGAAAGTTTTATGAAAAACGGTCGAAACACATTAATCTGTCATTAAATTAAGAATCGAAATTATTCAAATCAAAAGTACAAGATGATTAAATAATACCTTAAGCGCATCAGGTGCAATACCTAGACCAGTAATTGAATCAACTGCAAATGCTGATACATACCATGATGTGATAGTATCGGGAATCGAATCCGAATATCTTGCTAGACCATCATTGCTAAAGTAGAAAATACAAAAAAATAAATTAAATTCTAGTTCAAATTAGCGAGAAAAAAAACAAATGAAAAACATTGCAACAACAAGCAAATAGGAAAAAAATTGATTCGAAAAAAATACCCGGTAGTGAGATTAGCCCAGATCCAAGTTTCGGGAAAAGTTTTACGCAAAACAATTCGTGATTCCGATTTTGGTGTCAATTTAAAATCGGGTGGCTGTAATCGATGTTCGAGTATCATATCATCCAATCGAATCGCAGCTAATGGTTTCAAATCTACACACATAAAATTTAGTTTTTTTAATGTTCTAAATCCAATTGAGGATGACCATTACCTCCACGTCTTTGATTATTAACAATAATACCACCACCATCAGCAGCAAAAAAAATTCGTTTTCCTGTTCCTGTGATGATGTGTTGGGATTAAAAAAAACAAATGCAAACACACAATAGTAACAACAATGGACAATCAATCAATCAAGACAGCAAAGATAGTGGAAAGCAAGAAAGCAAAGAATTACTAATTCATGAATAGAAACCTACTCAGAGGTCAGATTAGACCAAATCCATGTTTCGGGAAATTTTTTTCTCAATTTAATCACAGATTTTGACTGCCGAGTTGGCATTTGTGCACCTTTTCGATATACCGGAGACATTTCTAGTTCTGCAGGATTATCGTCATCAAAAGCAATTCCAGGACTACCTAGATTTCTTGTAAAAGCAGTGGTTGCGGCCAATGGCATAGCGAAATATACTAGAGATGTGTTTTTAGGAAATTTTCATGAAGAAAAGGAAAGTTGTTCATGCAGTGAACAATGATAAAGGTAACTTACTTTTGTGTTCATATTGATGAACTAGACTGTTGGTCAATATGACTACACCTGAATCAGAAAATATATCTGCAGCAGTTGTAGCCGCCGACCATGGCCAATATCTAGGATATAAATCAAATGGATTTTGATTGCCCGAATCATAAGATTCTAATTCATTTAATACATCTTGTTGGGTGATATCGAAACCAGATTTGAGTAATAGAACACTTTGATCAACACCGAGTAATCCTACATAAGCGGATGGTTTAGTTCGTACTTCTATGTTTACCAAACCGCCTGGTTTAGTTTGATTTACGTTTGATGAAATTGATACCGGTGTTTTAAATGAACCATCTACATTGAAATTGAACGCATCGGCTACAATTTCTTTATTGCCATCGCGTATATAGTAAACAAGAAGACGAGCTTTGGGTGTCATTCGATGAGTGATTGTAATGACAATCTGTTCGATTGTTCGTCCAGGTGGTCCGGATCGAATATTTCGAGCCAATACCAGATCACCTTTGGCCATAACTTCATATACAAGATTATCGAATGGTTCAGTTGCATTCACGATGAATGTGATTTCATCACCAACGCGCAATGGTTTCTTTTGGAAAATATTATCATGTTCTGGATTTTCTTGTTTCATGATCACCTGGATAAAATTCATTGATGGTGATTGTGCAACATTGATTGATTCTAGAAAATAGGTTTGTCCACGATATTCTGCACTCAATCCAATAACACCAATCTTTCCCTTTTCCTTAGGTGGATAAAAATCAATCTGAATAATACCGTTATGTGGAACTTTTTTGATCGTATTATTCCATTCATCCTCGTGATGTGAATATCCATAGCTAAGAATGACCGGCGGACCATCGTTATCTACAGGAGTGTCATCTTGATAGGCAACTTTAATGAAAGCGGTATATTTCAATCCAGGCTTAAACGTTTTTGCTGTTTTAATCATTTCCACTTTTACCTCTTTATGATAGATTTTCAGAACGGATGATTTGTTATATTTTCGTCCAGTTAACGTTTCTTCGACCAGGGCAAAGAACTCGATTTCACGATCGAAGAAATCGGTTCTAAGATTCATATCACGAACTATATTAATTGGAATGTCTACTTTACCATCCGCTCCAAGTCGTATTTTTGTTTGAAATTGTTCCAACGGGCGAAATGTAATAGATGAATGACGAAGTAAAGGTTGAACAGTAAGGGTAACATCACCACGAACTGGCTTGCCATAAGTATATGTGGCCTTCACAGTAGCCACAACATCTGAACGATTGTAAGTGGCATAAGGTGGTAACAATACATCCACTGAAAATGTAGGAAGAACATATTCCGCAACAGAAAAATGTTTTTCTAATTTTTGTCCACCGGCAACTTCGACACTAATTGTCCAATCACCCAAAGGAGGCTGATCAGAAAGAGCAAATTGTTCGGATACAACACCACGATGAGTAAATATTCGTTTCCACTGTTTAATTAGATTATCTTTCGGATCCTGTTTCAAGCATGCAATTTATATCGAAATATAATAGATTTGTATTATTAATTAACTTACTTTTATGAATATATCCAAACTACCGGCCAGATTCGGTATTAATGATGGATTTACAATGATGGTACGAAATCGAACAATTTGTCCGGGTTTATAGACGGCTTTATCCGTCTGTACAAAAATCGAATAAGATTTTGAATCAAATTCCAAATCAGTTTCATTAGCAAATTCATATCTTGGTTCACCATCGGTTCGACCTTTAACAATTAATTTATAGTTTCCTTTGGCCCATTCGCCAATTTCAAGATTAATAATTCTAGATTCATATGGTCGAACTGTGACAGTACTATCAATTCGATTAAAATTGGATTGTGTGGATGGACCACTGATGCTAATATCGAATGATGCTGATTGTGTTGTATTCTCAAGTTGAATACTAAGATGATAATCAGAATTTGGACGTAGTTTTGATGGAGAAACAATCGTATAAACTGGATCCGATAAATTTGATTGAAAAATTGACATAAAAGTCAAAATTGCCAGAACAAAATTGGTCCACATTTTGGACCTGAAAACAATATCGTTATTCGATGAATTCAGTAATGAAAGTAATAAATAAAAATGACGAACAAATTTATTCGGAAAAAATTTCGAATATCCGTTGCAATCAATGAATGATTAGCAACAACAAATGTGTTTCAACAAATTATTCATAGCTTGTTTGTTGCGATGGCACAGAAAAAAAAAATAAATGGTTATCACAAAAATGATGATGATGAATAACAGAAAAAAATCCTAATCTCCGGGATAATTTTTTATTGATGAATTGACAATTTATATCTATCATTTCAAAGTTATTTGATAGATTTGTTTATCACACTTTTTTATTTAACATTCAAACATGAAATCATTTTTGGGCAAAACCAAATAGATTTTTTTATGCATGAATGAATTCACTTATTATGATCAAACAATGATCAACTGAATAAATGATGTTTGGTAAATAGGAGAAACAATTTTTTAAAAAAATAGGATTCACGGAAAAATCAAATCAATTTATCAAATTCATTCAAAAAATGACAACCATAGAAATAGATCATAGAAAAATAATCAAACTGATTAAATTCGATGACGTTTGAAACGAATGGAAATGAATTTGAAAAGAAAATTCACATATTGTTGGTTAGCTTGTTTGAAACATTTGGTTGGCCGTCAATATTTCGAATGAATTTATGGTAGGCGTCAATATAAGCTTGTTTCATTCATTCATTCATTCATTTCAATAGACACTTTCACTTGTGTTTCACGGATGAATCAATCATCATCATTTAAATTTGATATATGTACATATATGGATATTGAATATTGTCATTAAAGCCACCGAATAAAAAAAAACAAAAGTTTGTTGATTCAATTTAAACTTGAAAAGGAAACCTTATTGAAGGATCGTACAAAAATTGATGGGCAAATTAAGAGAGATCGAGGGGGTGGACACCGATATCAGAATCATACAGTAGTTATTTTTATTTTCATTCAAAGAAACACAAAAAAAAATATATTGATTCAACATTAACCTATTTTTCATATTGATTGATTGATTGAGTTACAGTTATTTTTTGTCCATCATTTTCTTTGCTTATTCAATACAATGTTTTGATAACAAAAAAATGAATGAATGGACGATGGACATCTTCTTTTTTCAAAATTGATGTTTGCGACCAACAAACAAACAATAATGAGCAACAATAACAACAGGTGTTTATTAAATATTTTTCCTTATGGTAAGTTTTATACCTTGATCACCAATATGAACACACAATTAGATTTTCAAATGTTAAAAAAAATTCTTGAAAACAATGTCCAAATCGACAAAAACGAATGTCACGAGGGTAATATTAGTCATACAAACAAACAAAAAACATGGATGGATAATTCACGGTAATTTCGACCTGTATTAATTAATGAATTTTAAAAA
>ERZ500997.208-NODE-208-length-16347-cov-7.531733_pt1 | contig 16347 bp, 20 predicted proteins | sample MGYA00248826_ERZ500997 | MGnify/ENA primary metagenome ERZ500997 (study PRJEB25958, sample SAMN03398524) | human skin metagenome | study: EMG produced TPA metagenomics assembly of the Human Skin Microbiome Metagenome (human skin metagenome) data set.
CTGGTTTTAATTCATATCGATCACTATTCTCATCATCCATTCGGATAAATGATACATCGATGGAAAATTCATAAAAATCTGTCAAAGCTTTCCATTCATTTTGGTCCAAAATAAGATAACTACAACAAAACCAAACACAGATTTTGATTATAAGAAGACATGGTAAGTTTTTAACTTACATTTTATCAAAGCCAACATATTCATCATCGAATGGTGGAAACATAAAAAATGAATGTTTGGTACAAATAATATTCGATTCATATGATATTAATGAATCGGGTGATGGTGTTGTATTTGGATGTGCAACGAATTTTTTCCATGCCATATAAAATTTTGTTGGAATAATATGATAGGAATGTCCGGCAAGTAAATCAGGCCAATAACGAAAAAGCTCACCATTGTAAAGACTAATCAGACTAGAACGTTGAATCAAAGCTATATCATAGTTTTTATCACGAATAATTTGTTTATTACGATCAATTTCCTGTGTTGTACATAGTTAAGGATAAAAATAATTTGAAAAAAAAAACATTCATATTAAATAAAATACCAAACAATCAGAACAAGGCAATGAATTTTCAACAAATTCATGTGATTCAGGAAAATGTTTCCGTAATATTAGCCATGCTTGATAACGGATAAGTGTACGTTTGGATGAATCAGAACAAAGTTGTCCATGTTGGCATAAAAGATCTTCATTAAAATTGAAATTATTTTCTGAATTTTAAACAAAAAAACAATTAGAAATTCAATAAATTGATAATCAAAATCCAAGTGAATACGAACCAGGTTGAAAATCCACTTCATATTGTCTTTTTATTGATTCGATACGAAGATTTTTCCATTTTTTCATAGATTCTTTACCCACCCAATAAAGATTTTCATCTTGACAATTTTTAAATTTTCCCAAATTACGAATTAATTTTTGGTCATCATCGATGGTTTGTTTTACATTCGACATATACACCCGATATTGTACACATTGTTTACAAAAATATTCAGGAAATTTCAATCGAATATCACTTTTATATAATGAATAGATTAGATCGGCACTTTCAGTTGATATGAATTTATAAGATGAATCAATGTTTAATTTTTTATGCATACATAATAAAGATTCATTATCTATAGCGGGCACTTCATCGGATGTAGATGCACGAAAAAAATTCATCAACCATGATTTATTGATAGCATCGAATGATCTTTCATTCAATTGACTATCATGATTATTATTGCTGCTGTTATTTATATCACATTGATTTGTTTGCAAATGAACAAGTTCCATTTTGGAAAAAATTTGTCGAACCTGTCTTTGATGATTCAGTTCTTTTAGCCGTTCTTGACACTAAAGAAAAAAATAATTAATTGTGGGAAAAAAAAGAATGAAGTTTTTAAACAAACTTTTTGATGTAGTAAATCTTCTTTTTCTTTCAGATAAGCTTGATTATCTTTTTCGATATAATCAATAATATAATTAGGTAGACTGGATTGACGTAATTCATTAAGTAATAGCCGATTAGGTTCAGAATCAAGTTTATAAACAAGCATATAGGCATTTTTAGATTTATGAAAACCTTTTTCATTGCGGCCATTATTGCCATCATTGTTGCTACCATTTTGGCTGATATGAAAATCATCATCGTTATCAATTTTTAAATTAAAATCTTTCAATTGTTCAACATTTTCATCATTAAATTTAAACCAAAAATTATCTTTCTTGATAAAAGTTATATAATGTCCAGAATAGGCGGTTTGACCTTCGTGGATAAGAACGGCAAACAGATTGTATACATTTGAATTGGTCGAATTCGTTTGTTCGGGTCGTATAAATTTGTTCATATCAAGCCGTTTTGGAAACTTTAAAAATGAACTTATCTTTCGACTATGGCCATTTGAAGATTCAAACCGAAGTAGCTGCAGATTTAAAACCGGTGGCAATTTTCTTAATTCAATAAATCGCTTCGCATCTTGTAATCCATTACAAATTTGACAGGCATATCTATTAGTCCCATCAAGATTCTCTTCTTTCAAATAATCACCTATACATTCTTCAATATCTTTGAAGCCTTTAACACGAAGAAGAAGCTCATAAAAATCGGATTCATGTTCGCTGACAAATTTACATCTGCTACATCTGAAATTTGATATAGAAATCATAAGTTTTAATGCTCGAATCAAAATCAAATAAAAAAACTAACTTGATTATATAAGCAATTTTCATACAATACTGTTGATTGATTGTTTTCTGTATAGATTTATCATTCTCATAGTTCAACTTATTCTGAATATATGAATTGAAAAGACTGGAAAATTCATGAGTATCTTGCTCCTGTGATGCATCTAAATGTAAACATTTGATAAACGGTGTTGGATCAACAAAACGTCGAACACTAAATTGCATCATAGCCAAAACCAATTGAAGACATGTGATTGGATTTGCAAGAAATTGATCAGAACATGATGGATTCCAATTCGATAAATGATTTGGTCGCCATTTAAATATTGCCTCCCTTAGCTGAACATTATGAAACCAAAGTTGTAGGAATGTATTTATATAACATGTGGCTCCAAGATTTTTTAAACCACGAAAACAAAATTGTTGTTCTTCGGCTAAATTTTTATCCTCTTCTTGTATATCTTCCTCTTGATTGATTAGCCAGGTTGCCTGACCAAGACCTTTAAGGCAACGTGCATTATTGGTACAATTACTAGATAATATAAAAAATTAATAATAATAATTTTCAGAGATAGAATTACATACCGATTTGCTCGTGATTTACATGGTTCGACATCTAATTTATAAGATCTAAGAATCATAAAATCCAAAAATGTATTATCGCTATTATCATTATTATTAACAACTAAATTATTATGCATATGAAGAAAATTTTTATTCGGCGGTAATCTTGCCATATTCTATTCGTTTCCTGTTGATCATCAAATTATACATTCGATTTTCATCGTTTTTTTGACTACAATTTATGGATACATTTCATTTTACTATTGTAAACTGTTAAAATAAATCTGAAATAGAGCTGAAGGATAATACAAACACAAAAATCACCGGAGAAAAAAAAACTAAAGGTATTCACACTGACCAAAATACATTGAAAAAAAATTCTGCGAAACGCGTAAAAACAAAAAAAAAAAACAACATAAATTCAACATCGAAAACAGAAACATAAGCTTTACACTCATAACAAACGTGACTGGTGATTTTTATTTTATTTTTTAATTTACAACTTTCAAACGATTTATAATTGCGGGAAACTCGGATTTATTTCATCTGTTCTCATGATAATAAAAAGATTTCATTTTATTTTTTATTGGATCAGCAAAAATAAATTCAGTTCATTTATCAAATCAAAATAATTTATTCTACATTGAAAATTTTACTCGACCACTAGCTACCAATTCTAATGCTTGTGGATAGATTTGATGTTCAACAGCTTTACCACGTTCAACCAATGAATCATGTGTTTCACCTGGATTAATATTAACGACACCCTGTGCAATAATTGGTCCAGCATCCATTTCCGGTACAACAAAATGTGCCGTACATCCGGTAAGTTTTACACCATATTGTAATGCTTGTCCATATGCATCCATTCCTTTAAACGATGGTAATAATGATGGATGAATATTGATCATTTTACCTAGCCATTTATTGACAAAATTTTCAGTCAACATTTGCATAAAACCGGCCAAACAAACTATATCAATGTGTGCATCGTCCAATGCTTTGTTTAATAATTGATCATATTCTTCACGTGATTGTATTTTTTTCTTTACGATTACTTCAATTGGAATGCCTGCTTCACGTGCAAACTGTAATCCTGGTGCAGAACTTTTATTCGATATGACAAGGGCTAAATCGATAAAGGTTTTATGTGCATTACGATTAACATATTCTATTATGGCTTTTAAATTGGTTCCACTGCCTGAAATCAATACGGCAACACGTTTCTTTTGTCGTTGTGTTTGTTTGATTGTTATTTTCGATGAATTTCGTTCGATTGCTTGCGAAAAATTCCTAATGATTACAGGTCGATCTGATCTTTGAATGATTTTGCCGACTTGATAGCTTTCTTCATCATTTGAAGATTTTATCAGTTCTTGAATAGTTTGGGCATCTTTAGCATCGACAATTATTACCATTCCTAAACCACAGTTGAATGTTTTTTGCATTTCATGATCGGCAACATTCCCCGCATGTTTTAGCCACGTGAATATTTCATGCATTGGCCAAGACATTGCATTCAATTCGACTCCAAATTCTTTGGGTAAAATACGTGGAATATTTTCGATTAAGCCACCTCCGGTTATATGTGCTAAAGCTTTGATCTTTCCAGTTTTAATAGCTGGCATCAAAGATTTTACATAGATTTTCGTAGGTGTTAGAAGAATATCATGAAATTTTCTTTGTTCATCAAATTGATCACTGAAATCGATCTGATTGACTTCCATAATTTTACGGACCATACTGAATCCATTGGAATGAACACCGCTTGATGTTAAGCCAATGATAATATCACCTTCAGCGATGGAATTTTTTCTGGGCAACATTTGTTTTCGTTCAACAGCACCGACAGCAAATCCAGCTAAATCGAAATCGTCTCCAACATACATGCCGGGCATTTCGGCCGTTTCTCCGCCGACCAAAGCACAATTTGATTGAAGACATCCATCGGAAATGCCTTTGATAACATCAGTAGCTCGATCCACTTGTAATCTACTGCAGGCAAAATAATCTAGAAAGAACAATGGTTCGGCTCCTTGGACGAGGATATCATTGATACACATAGCAACCAAATCGATGCCAACAGTGTTCAAAATGCCAGTATCAATTGCAACCTTCAGCTTGGTTCCGACACCATCAGTACCAGATACCAGGATTGGATCTTGCATACCGAGTTTACTCATATCAAACAAAGCACCAAAACCGCCAATCTGTTCCATCACACCGGGTCTAGTTGTACGTCGAGCAAATTCTTTGATATGTTCGACTAATTCATTTCCAGCATCGATGTCAACACCGCTTTGTTTGTAATCGATTTGTGTTTCCAGCCTATCCACGAATATTATTATTATTACTTTAATAATTTTTTCTTATTAAATTTATAAAAAAAATTACCGTTGAATTGCTTTGCTGGCAATATCATTTCGATAGAAACTTTTTTCAATCTTGATCATCGAAACAGCATTTCGTGCTTTGATTGCGGCTTGTTTCAACAAATGGTCTAATGCAACAATGGTCATGATTCGGCCACCGCTTGTAACAAGATTACCATCTTTTAAAGCTGTTCCACTATAAAATGCATAAACATCACTTAATTGATTTAGAATATTCAAACCATGAATTTCAATATTTTTGACTATTGGTCCTGGATAACCACCACTAGCAATAACAATACCGACAGCATAACGATCATCCCATTCAAATCGAACTTCATCCACTTGACCATACATACAGGCCATGAAATGATCAAATATATCTGACTTCAATAATGAAAGAATTGATTGTGTTTCAGGATCACCAAATCGACAATTAAATTCAATAACTTTTGGTCCATGCGGCGTAATCATTAGACCAGCATACAGTAAACCAACAAATGGATGACCTTCTTGACGCATACCATCGATGGTTTTTTGTATGATATTTTCTTTGATTAGATCCAATTGTTCGTCGTTTAAGAATGGATATGGACAATAAGCACCCATGCCTCCGGTATTTGGACCTTCATCATTATCATAAGCTCGTTTGTGATCTTGAGCTGGCAACAAGATTCGATGATTCACTCCATCAGTCATAGCGAAAACGGAAACTTCATCGCCTTCAAGAAATTCTTCAACAACAATCTCATCACCAGCTTTACCAAATTTTTTACGCAACATCATATCATCGATAGCTTCACAAGCTTCATCAATTGTTTTTGCAACGATCACTCCTTTACCAGCGGCTAAACCGCTAGCTTTAATTACCAATGCACCAGTAGAACGAACATATTCTTTTGCTTTTTCATGATCCGTAAAATTCTGGTAAGAAGCAGTCGGGATTTTATATTTTTTCATAAAATTTTTGGCAAAAGCTTTATCACTTTCAATGCGAGCCGCTTTTTGACTTGGTCCAAAACAAAGAATACCATTCGAATTTAACGAATCCGATATACCTTTCGAAAGTGGATCTTCTGGTCCGACGACAACCAAATCGATTCGATTATTTCGACACCATTCAATCAATTCATTATGATGTGATACATTCAGATCTGACCAATGATGATTTTTATAAAATTATTCTTTTTTTCATATCGAATTTGAATAAATACATACCAATCATAGAAATTTTACCGCCACATTGTGATAGGCCACCATTACCCGGTGAAACAATTATGTTTGAAACTTTAGATGATTGTGATAATTTCCATGCAATACAATGTTCTCTTGATCCATTACCAATTACCAATACCTTTTTCGACATTTTTTTTCACTACACCTTTCTAATTGCTGAACAAACGGACTTAAGCGGCAACAAAATTTACGGAAAAAAAATTAATAAATATGATGATGAATGTAAAGTAACTGAATATGAAATTAAAATTCAGAACATCATCAAGTCCTTGAAACTACCAAGCAACTTTGTTTTTTCCTATCATTTCATATCATATCATAATACACACACATAGAAATAAAAACAAGATTTGGATTATTTAAAATGAAAGTGGCAACAAGCAAAAAAAAAATTCACGTGAAAACTTGAAATTTTTCGTCTTCGTATCATCTTTGCCAGAAGCATTTTAAAAGAAAGGCAAAATCGAATCTTTCGATACATTTATTGGGCATTCCCCTATCAACAACATTCGAATAACGATCATGTCATTTTCATACTGAATATATATTTTTTATTATTACTAAGACAAGATAAGATTACAAAAGGTTTTTTTTTATTTACTAATATTATCAATAATCAAATTTATTTCGAAACAATGATAAAATTTAAGGCAAAAAAAAAATCTAGAAAAGAAAATGATATCATGGTGATGATGATTTATTCAGGCCCAATGTGGATTTGATTTTATCGAACCATCTATAAAAGTATTTATAGAAATAAATTAATAAATAAAATCGATTGAATAAGGAAAAAAATCGTATCATACCCTGATGAATCCTTTGTATGTACTTTTTGGTCACTTGTTTCCGGTGTTGGATCTATAACATTGATCATAAGATTTTATCAATATAATCAAATATAATGATACTTACGTTCAAGATCATATAATAGTTTTCTGGCCAATTCATATTTCAATGGAATCGGTGGATTTTCTTTTGCCGTTAATTTTTTATGTCTTGTTACAGCCTGCTGTACAGTAAGACCAAACCATTCAGCTTCTTCAAGCTTTATAATTAAAAATTTAGAGAAAATTTTATGTCTAGTGTCAATATATTTACACTCACCGGTATAATACAATCACCATATTTATCTAACATTTGTTGTTCATGATTTTCATCTTTAAATTCTTTTTTAGCTAATTTTATTAACATTTGACGACGCAGAGCTAGACCTAACTGTGATTTAAGATCTTGTACTTTTGATCTAAGTATATAGTTATCAAATCCATAATAATCATCGATTAATGAGAGAGTTCGTCGCGTACAGATAATTTGAAAATGAGTATCTAGAATTTCACTATACATGACGACTTTTTTCAAATTCGGAAACCAATATTTTGGTCGTCTATTGAGAAAATCTTCAATTTGAACTCTGAAATAGCAAATTAATTTATACTTACGGCCAACCAGCTTGAAAATATTTTCTAGGTTTTACATAACCTTTGACAATGCCTTCACCTCCCCATAATCCAGCATCGGCTTCTTTTGGATAGGTCACTGATATAGGAACATCAGGAACTCTTATGCTATATTCAAAGTGAATTATTGGTAAATAAAGTAAAAATAATCTGTAAAAATCTTACGGTTTCGAAAGTTCCGAACTGTATTTAAAATCAAGAAAATCTGTAGGCACTGGACGATCATGAACACGTTCCGATGGTTTAGTCAATTCTTGTCGGTGACGATAATAATGTTCAGGTAATCGTGAAGTAATATGTGGAAATGACCACGAAGGAATTCGGCCGTACCGAACCATTACGATATTGATATTATCTTGCCAGCTGATTAAGAGAAAAGAAAAGAATCCGAATTCCAAAAGACCACATGAGTTTTTGAAATTTTATCGATAGTCAACAATCGATACTTGAGCGAATATTGTTTGGGATTTTTAACGGATTGTCATTTACCCACGTGCATGTTATTGATCCAGAATCTGTATGTTGATAAGAAAAATGGATTTGAACCTTGTCATCTATAATGATGGATTCAATTTGGATAAATCCATTGAGAAATTAATTCAATCTTGTCATAAATGTATGAACTTATTGTTGTTTACTACCTGTTGATTATTATTAATTTTTTTCTTTTTTTTCATCAAAAGTCGATTACAAACGAATAGCATTAGCTGTTCAAATTGTCGCTACGGGTAAAGATGTCAAGATTCCAATTCCACCAACAATCAAACTTCGAGATAATTTAAAAAATATAAAATTATACACACGATTAACCGTCCAGGTTGAAGATTCTAACAGTTTATTTCATTTGGTAAGTTGTCAAAATAATTATCGAATTGTTTTTTTTTAAATTCAAATTTGTGACAAACTAGTCAAAAAATGAAAATCTAAAACATTACGACATATTAGCTATCGAACCGATGAATGAAAAAATTCTCAACTATTTGAATGGCGGTAATTTCGAATTCGATATTCTCACATTTAGTTCTATTGATTCATCGATTGTGAATATGATAAAAAAAGCCAATTTTTCATTGGTAAGAATTGTTTTTCTTTTTGTTATCTTTATAATTATCTTGTCATTCATTGCATTTGTTATTAGCCTATTTCAAAAGGAATTGGAATCGAAATCAATTATTCCAATTGCCTATCAAGTTCATCACAACGTCGACAAAGTATAGCATTTGGTCAGATGTTGGTCGATAAAACCAGATCAAAGGTTTGTGTGACGTTTAATGCACTATGATGATGATAATTTATCAGTTTTTCTTTCAAACATCTATAGAATATAATTCTTTCAAGCGGAACCAGTATTGCAACTAGTATAAGATCTCCTCGGGATGTCATCTACATGTAAGATTATTCTTTTCAATTATTATTTTTTCTCATTTGTTCTTCAGTGGTCTTTTATTTGGCCTAGAGGAAAATCAAAGTAAACGATCATTATATAGAAACACCGAAGCCGTTATCAATCACTCAGGTAATCTTAAATTTTATTAATTACGAAAAAAAAATTATAATAATTTTTAAAAAATAAAATAGAATTACGAAGAAATATCAACACAAGCATTATTGTTGCTGATGATTTAATTGAAAATAATAATGATGATAATAATAATGAAAGTATATATGATGAATTATGTGCAATGGATGAAAATCTGCAAACATCAAAAAAGTCAAATAAAATGAAACGTCCTTCGTCATCAATCGAACCGAATCAACCCATGATCGAAGCCATATCCGAAGCCAAAAAACAAAAAACTTGATCCATTGTTTATATTATTTGTCCACATCGGTTTTATAACGTCTTGATGGTCGTTTACTATTGCTACTACTAGAGGAACTTTCACTTGCATTCTATGATAATCATTATTGTTAATATTATATATGAGTTAAAAAGTAAATTTTAAAATAAAAGAATTCTTGCCTTTCTACTTGAGCCCGACAAATCATCTTTTGTTTTACGTGTTGGTTTCATCATATCTGGAACTTCTTGAATGGTGGATGATGGTATGGAATCTTTGGTCTGCATTAAAAAGATTCGAATTGATATTTTTTTTGATATAACAGCCATACATTTTTCAATAAATTCTAACCTGTCTTTTTCGTAATGATGATTTCTTTTCGCGTGATGATGATCTAGTTGGTTGTTGCAATGATGATGATGATGATGACAATGATGATGCTGGATGCGCTATTTCCGATTCTTTGAATCGTTTGTCATTTATTGTCATATCACGCTCCGATGATCCTCTAGTGTGTTCCAATTTTCGTTTACGGTAATCATTGTTACTGTTACCATCAATATCATCTTTGTTGCTACGGTAATCACCACGCTTAGGTGAACTAGATGCGGATGATGCACGTGATTCGATTTTTATCGAAGAAATTGTTGATTGTTCCTTAGAATTAACAACGCTGGATTGACTTGAAATTGATGAGGTAGATGATTTTTCTTCAGATTTTTTCATTCGAGTCATCGATTCAGATTTATATTTTTTCGATGATGATTCCATCGTGGTTTCTGGTTCGACAATTCGATTGGATGATATTTTCGATGAACTACTTTTACTCGATTTATTACTACTGCTGCTAGAGATTTTCTGGGGATCTTCAACACGATAGGATTCCTTTTTTATTTCAGCGGTCGTCGGTTCTGATTTTGTTTGCGATTGATGTTGAGAACCATCAGAATCTTTTTGCTGTTGAGCGTGCTGCTGATGAAAAGATGAATTCGATGACTGCATCTTTTTACTCTCCTTTTCATGAAATTCACTTTCAGGTATGAATGTTCCTTTTCGGGATTTCAATTGACCTGAGTATCCAGTGGCCAATACAAACAAATCAGGTCGCTTTTCTTTTTCTTCAGTGCGAATTTTTTCCAAACGTCGTTCAATAGCCTGCGCAAAACTGATCATTACGGGAAAATGTGGTAATAATTTAGTGAGAACAATTAAGGAATTCCGTATTTGAATATAATCGCCCGAATCAAGACAGAGAATAAATGCTTTGGTTAACCGATAATGCCATTTATGGCATACATGGCGATACGATTCATAGTCGATATGAACGGGATCTTTTTCACAAAATTTCGTTACAAATCCTGGATATTTTGCACATTCTACTTCAAATACTTTAATATCCTTATGCCATTGCATTACGATGGCAAGAATTGCGCATAAAAATCGTCCATAATGATTTGCTTCATTTTCGGTACATGAACTCATTGTATTGGAAATGTCTCCAAAAATTCGATCCAAACAGATTAGTGTTGAAAAGTTGGGTGTCTTGAGACAATGTAAAAAATGAACAAACTTAGCACAATAAAGGGCGTCCGAAGCTGTAAATTTACATCGAGGTATTAAACAGTGTTGAAGAAAATTTGTAGTTACATCAATTTTGTTAACATTAGATTCGAACCAATGTTTTTTCTCATTTTCCAAACGATGAATTACTTTTGTTACATGTTCATTCTGTTGCTGAGCTTCATTTGTCAATTTAGTTATGATACTAACCAGACGATCTTTTTCCTTGCGCTTCTTACTTAAAACCATATCTTTATTATCTTCAAGCATTTGAATTTGTTGATTGATTTTGTTTCGTTCGCGAAGATAACTTTTTTCCGGGACCTGAAGATCATACATTGTAAGTGTCCAGAAACTGATGAAAAATCTAGGACTATAAATAAAAAATTAGTGAATTCATGAATAAAATGAGTAGACTTACTTGAGATCGATGGAAACTTGGCTACTCAGAGCAGGTTTTATCGATTCTACCATTGGATTCAATACCATTTCACTGGCCTGATTAAAACTTTCGAATAAAACTTGCTTGGATTTTTCGCCTGCTCGTTGTGCAACGAGTTCTTCAAAAACTGAAGTAATATCATGACTAATCATCGGTCGCATAAGGAAAAAGGTAACATCGGGACTAAGATGATAGTCCAAAAGTAACTCTTTCAATGATGGTAGCCTCCGTTTGTAATCATCGATTGTCAATGCATTTGAAAGAAAATTTCCATATTGAACCAATGTCTCTTGACATTGGTCATATAGTTTGCCAATCAATTTGAGATGAGTGTTTTCGCTTTGAAAAACAATACAATTCCGTTGCTGTGCCATAAGAATACACAAAGGCATGGCTAAATTATTTTCGAGTAATGCTTCTTTCAGACGGAGAGTAGATTTTTTGATGTTTCGAATCTGATTGAATGATCCACCTTCAGTACGAAGTAATTCACCACCGCTCATTGCTTCAAGTTGTTCATTGGTCATTTCTTCTGAAGTTTCTATGCCGGTCATTTTTTGTACAATTTCTTTTAAGATTAACAGATCCAGACATTTTCCCAGTTTCAGTTGATTGGCAACAAACTGTAATAAACCAGGTAATTCAATTTGATATTTTTTAATAACAGATCCACAAAAATTGGCTAAACTAAGAAGCCAAGGTGAAATACTCGTGCCTTCATGTTTCGAATGTTCGCGGGTTGGGTTCGATAATGCTTCAATGACACAAAATAATAAAACATCGTATGATACAGATGAAAGATATTTAAGCGAATCAACCACAGGTCCAATTAAGTTATCGTACGATTGAATCTGTCCTAGCATCTAGAGAAAAAAAAATTAGCTGAATTAATTTCAAATCAGACTATCACTTACATATTCAAATAAAAATGTTGGATTTGAATGGCTAAGCTTGCCTATTGATCTTCCAGATTGCTTAATACTGTCTTTATCTTTGCTTATCCGTTTCATAATATATTTGATACGACGCATTGTGAAACATTTCATTTTTATAAGCAATGGATTTGTTGGTTCGACTTTCCAAATGTTATACAAAAGAAATCGTTCATTGTATGGAAACAATCGCATTAATGACCAAAGCTCTTCACCAAGAGCAGAATTGCTTTCAATTAGAGAAAACGATGGTAAAATAGTAACGTTTAAAAGATTTATAACTTCATAACGAAAATCATCGAAATTCGCCTGCAAAGCAGAACGTATAACTCTGAGTAGTTTTGTCATAAGCAAAGGATCCCGGTATAGATAGGGACCAAAGGTTAAAACCATGGGCATAATTTTTGTTCGAAATTCATTCATATCTTCAATTGGTTCAAACGAAAAGTTGCCTTCGTGCAAAGGAATGCGTGCGGATAGTACGGAGGGTAATGTTGACATTCGTTTATATAATGGACCGATAAGATGGTGCACCAATTGACTTAATGCATCGCCAATATCCGGATATGATATGGCGAAATGTTCAGGTAACATTTGTATTAATTTTTGAGCATTAGGCCAATCACCTAATTTTAATAGGGCCAAAATAAAGCCAAGTTTTTGATTTCCATCGATATTTTGTGATCGAACTTCTTCAAATATGTTAATATCTTCATGTTTGGCTCCTTCTACGGCTAAAATTGCTGAGACTTTCTTGTGGAAATTTTTTGCCTCATTCAAATCATTTTGATACAATTCACAGATTTTCGAATCTGATGGAAAAAGATATGGATATAGGTTTTCTATGCAAATCAAGTTATTGTGTAAAAGAAGAGCGGCCACATCGTATAATGCAGATGGATCTTCGATTCCGCTATCGCTCTAAAGTAATATAAAATAAATGTTTATTTAAGGCAAACGAGGAAAAAACTATAGATATAATCTTACATCATTATAGAAGCTAAATTTAAATGCTAATATTTGATTCAAAGTTACAGGATTGTTGGAGAAATTTTTGATTAATTTTATAAAAGAATCACGAAGATACAGACGAGCTTCAAAACATTCGAGGATAATATCAAGCACACGATTCGGATCGAGGTTAAAACAGCCAATTAATGATTTGATTGCATTCAACATGTAATCAGGATCAAATTGACCATCCTGACATAGTTCAGTAAATAATTTACTATAACCTTCGCTTTCTTCACGAAAAAGATTGAATTTTTGCTGTTTATAACTTTGAAACAAAACAAAAAAAAATGAAACAAAAATATAAATGGATTCAGATTGATAAACCTACTATAACTTGGTTTTTAATTTGATGAATTTTGTCGATGCCGCTTTTTCATTGTTGATTACTTTAGCATCAGCTAAAGTTGAATAATCGAGCCGTTCTTTGAGCAACCAATCGGAAATTATATTCTAAAATAGTGGAAAAATAAAATAATTTTGTTATAATAGATTTTTTTTTTTTGAATTACATACATTATTAGATAGTTTAAGAAATTCAATAAAGTTTTCTCGTTTATTTGAATCAATCTGGCCAAGTACTTGACTTTCAATATCCAATATGGTGATGACATCGCTCAGAATACTTATAATTTGTTCATTAGATTTCTGAAAATACCAGAAATAAAAAAGTTAATAAAATGCTATCGCAACAAATGAATCATTTGGAATTACAATTATTTCATAAAAAGTTGTAACAGCTAAATCGGCAGTAACTTCTCCATGGACTACCTGAAGACCAAGATTATAAATAGTCTGTCGCAATACATCAATGTCCTTTAATGATGAACAATGTTTGATTCTGTTTAGTTAAAATGAATTTGAAAAAAATAAATAAAATATTTTTTTTTTGTTTTAAATTTTTTATTCATTAAAAATTACATTTCAGTTTTGTTGTCTTTTTTCAACAATGTCGGCATTGTCGACATGGTTGTAACCATTTTTTTAAATTAATAAAATATTTTAAAGTCAATAACGAAAATTGATTAATCAGTTATATTATTATGGATAAATTAACAAAATTAAAAAAAAAATCCGATCAAACTTTCACTCTCTGAATTTTATTGACACACACAGATACACAAATACACACGCTAAAAATGGTATATATGCACGACATTCTGGTCACAATCGATACAATCGATGTTTACGAACATTATTGAATTTCATCATTTGCGTCGCATGACCAATCCAATTCGAACGTAAATAATAATAAAACAAACAACAAATCAATTGAACATTATTCATCAACATCACTAAAAACTTTTTAGTGATCAGTTTAAAAACCTTTGTTACGACGTGATCATTATAACAAATTCATCAGTTTTTAACATCGACAAAGACAAAGAAAAAATAATAATTTTGTCAAAAATGTCCGAATTCGATAAGACAGTTGAATATATTCGACAGAAATTGAATCCCATACGTGATATTGTTGTACGTATGCATTCAATTCTGATCTGGGAAAAATCATATCATGCACCATGTATTATCATGTTTATCACATTTATTTTCATGTAAGTGAATTGTTTAAAAATTGTCTTCTCTTTTAATAATGTTTTTTTTAATATGATATATATAGGTGTCTCTGGTTAATCGAAGTGCCAATAATTTCAAAAATTTGTTTCATGGGCATAATAGCTACTTTGATTGATTATTTTCTTCCGTTTATAAATGAAATTTTCTCTTTACCTAAATGGAACGATTCATCTGAAAAATTGTTCAATAATGAATGTCATTTGATTGCAAAAACATGGTTAAATGTAAAGGAATTTTATCAACTAGTCTGTTCGTGGAAATATTCAAAGACTAAACTTTATTATTCAACATTATTGACCGTATTGATGGTAATCGCATGGATTGGTACACAGATTCATAATCTGTTATTACTTTATTTGTCCACAATGTTTATTGTATTGTATCCTGGTCTTTCACATTATAATATGATTGAAGATTTTTTTCTCACCATTCAACAATGGTTACAATCTCTATTTTCAAAACATCAGCCATCAACAACTACACAATCAAAAAAGATTAAATGATTAATTAAAATATATTAGTGTTAAACTTGAAATTATTATCACCGTTTTATCAGAAAAGAAAAACATTCAATAAATTATATCATAAAATCATTCCTAATATTCCGAAAATTTGTTATTGAATTTGATATCAGGCAGCTAGTTCAACAACAACAACAACAAAACATTCAGATCAAGTTTGCTACTCCAAAAATCAGGTCAACAAGGTTTTTATTTTCAACAAAATACAAGCCAAAAAATTGTTGTGATGCCATTTCATTTGATAATCATCTTTGAAATTATGAAATTTCTATAGCAAAAAAAACAAAAATATGTTGATTTAAACACACACAGTATAAATTTGAAATAATAATAATAAAAACATCTTGCAATCAAGATCAATTTAATCTATGAAAATAACATGTTCCAAAAAAGAAATTATGATCGATGATAATGTTGATTGAAATTTGATGTTATTGAAATGTTTCTTTTTAATTAAAAAAAACCTTGATAATTGATTAATTGATCCTGATGATCGTTATTTTTTTGAATATTTATTTTAAGAATCATAAATTTTCAAAAAAAGTTGTCTAGACATCTTTTTTTTCGGTAGAAAAAAAGCAGATTTTTGTGGGGGAGTGAATGAAGAGAGATAAATAAATCATCAAGATTTTGTTTCTTTCTATTTTGAAAATGCAAAATATTGTTATGGTTTGTGATTATCATGAATATCGATATGTGAATGTGTTATGTGTGTGT
>ERZ500997.209-NODE-209-length-16325-cov-7.958328_pt1 | contig 16325 bp, 25 predicted proteins | sample MGYA00248826_ERZ500997 | MGnify/ENA primary metagenome ERZ500997 (study PRJEB25958, sample SAMN03398524) | human skin metagenome | study: EMG produced TPA metagenomics assembly of the Human Skin Microbiome Metagenome (human skin metagenome) data set.
TTTGTCAAATTTATCGAATGCAATCAAAAAATTATCATTAGAAACCAGAATTTGTGAAAAATTATTAGAAATAATGGTAATATTCAATATTTATTCAAACTATTACTATTCTCTTTTCTGTTTTGTCTGTAGAATTCTTGTCATGATTTTATTTATCGTAAAATGCCAGCGATTAAAGCGGCAAAAAATACTGTAACTCAACTACGTCAGGATCATGTGTCACAAGCAATAATATCGAAAGAAATGTTGAAACAAATCAAACAAATATCGGTGACAACCGAACAAATAATATGGGCTTTAAATTCGAATAAAGAACATCTAAGTTATATTGCACGAGTGTACACTATACCCCAACAATATTGCCATAATGCTATTGATGATGATGACGATAAGGCCCACGATAATGATAATGATATTGGTGGAAATGAAAATAATTTGAATTCTCCTAATTCGATTAACATGCGAAAACAATTGATCACAGTTATTGATCAATGTCAATTAGTTATTGATATTTGTCGTTTGATACGTTTGGCCATAACATCCTTGATAAAAAATATGTTGGCTAAAGATTGTTTGCCAATTATCAACAACAACAACGACAACCACCAGTCATTGAAATCATTGATGGCGGCCATGAATCAGCCATCAACCACTACACAGGTGTTTCCTGTTCAATTGAATTGAAAGATTTTGTTTTTGTTTTCGAAGAAGTGTTATGTGAGATGAGATGTGAAATGAGAAGAAGTGATGTACTTGTAACGTTCAAACACAGCTCATTGAAAACAATTAAAAGGATTTTTATCATTCGACAAATTCGAATCAAATTACCACCACCAGATTTGTCGGTCATTGATGATGATGATGATCATATCGATAAATTTGGTCAAGGTTTCATCGCACAATGTTGTTGTTTTTTAGCCTAATTTCAATTTTTTTTCGACCGTCAGTTTTGTTGAATGTTTTGGTTTGTTTGGATCATCATCATATCCTGGTGTCATAGTAGAAAAATAGTGATCGTTGTCATTGTCTTGTGATCCGATAACAATGATCGATGCTTTAATCCTTGAAACAGCAACGATAAAATCATTTGATGGTTTGTGTGGTTGTTTGATGGACAAAATTTGCAGATTTGGTTGGTTGGTTGATTGAAGTTGGTTCGATTCATATAAAAATCCAGTTTCGTTTCGCCGAAAGAATTTGAGATCAATTTTGTTTTGTTGTTGTTGTTCACCAAATTAGCAATAAAATTTTTCTTCATTCATCATGGCCAAAATGATGATGATAATGATAATGATGGAATCATTATTGATCATATCAGCAGAAGAACTTGGCATAACAACATTGAAACCAGACAACGATGATGATATGATAACAACAACGACCAATACCATTACTATGGAGAATGATATTATCGATGGATATGATTACAATAATCTTAATGAATATAATTGTGGTCGACGAATGAATAATCGTCATCCAAAAATAATAAACGGTTCGAATGCTGTACACGGTAATTATCCATGGATGATATCATTGTTGTTGAATAATCGTCATCATTGTGGTGGATCATTAATCAATAACCGTTGGGTTTTGACTGCTGCTCATTGTGTTTATCGTGTTCCATCGCCAAGATTTCAAGTGAAATTGGGATCCCATGTTCGAATCAATAACAACAGTGAACCAATGTCAATATTTTTGGATAATGTTCGTGCTATTCCACATCCAGGTTTCACATTCACTACATTCCAAGATGATTTAGCACTGATACGATTACCGAAAGCCATTCGCTATAGTAATTATATTCAACCGATTTGTTTACCGGATCGTATATGGATGAAACCAATGGTCAGAAAAGCCACCGTTATTGGTTGGGGAAAATTGAAACAAGGTGGCAATTCAGCCGATACTCTTCAACAAGTTGATCTGCCCATTATTGATAATGGAAAATGTATCAATTGGTATCGTGAAATGGGTAAAATGTTAACCATCAGGTAAGTTGAAATAGACGATGGTGTCTATTTTGACTGATTTTTGTCGTTGAATAGACCAACACAGATATGTGCCGGATTTGAACAAGGTGGTAAAGATGCTTGCCAAGGCGATTCTGGTTCACCAATGTTGACAACCAATGATTTCAGTAAACGATCGACCATTATTGGTATTGTTAGTGCTGGAATTGGTTGTGCATTACCAAAACTTCCGGGAATCTATACACGTGTCAGTGCTTATCTGCCATGGATTCGTGAAACAATGCAACGATATGATGATGAACGACGACGACCACCACTACCAAAATTACCACTTGCAGCAACCACTGAATCATCACCGATGATCATTACAACCGAAAAACAATCAATAACAACCGAATCGACGGATATTACCAATGTTGATATCGATGTGACGGCCACCAAAGAACCTGAACATGATAATCTATGGGCATTAGTATCGCCACCACCACCTCCTCAACCACCACTATCTAATGAATTAATGGAATCCGAACAGAAAAAATTGTGGGCATTGATTACAGCAGCATTGATCAACAACAACAAAAACAAAAAATTTGATACCAAGACGCAAATTTTTTGAAAATCAAAAATGAAAGGAAATGTTATTCAAAATCAATTTTTTTGCAAAAATATATAGAGCAAGGCCATATAATAAACTAGATTTTTTCAAATAATTATCTTGTTTTGTTTTTTTATTTAATGTTTTTCACATTTTCAATCTGATAAATACATTCGCTGATTGGGTGCTTAAAAATAAGTAGAGGAATTTCTTTTTGGATGGCTAATTCAGTGGCTAGTTGGATGGTTTACCATAACGATTATAAAGATGAAGACCAATGACGGCCAAAGCTGCCATTGCTACCACATGTACACCATGACTTCGGACAAGATTATCCAATTGAGACATAACTTTACTACATGAGCCCGGACTGGCTTCGGGAGCAGCAGCAGCTTGTTTATCATCTTTCTTTTCTTCTTCCATTTTTATCACCACAAAATATAAGATTTCAGCAACCTATCAAGAAGATTACATTCAAAATCAATTAAATTGATCAATCCATTTCAATCAAATGAAACATACGAATCGAGATGAAAAGTTGATTGGTTATCGATTAATAAGCCAATTGTTGTTCAACAATGATGTGTGCGATTGAAAATGACCGACAAATTGTTTAGTATGTTTGTTTGTTCAAGAACAAAAATGTCATATTTATCAAAGAAAAAACTCTACGAAAAATTGCGTCGTCTTTTGGCAATCCAAACTGCAACCATGCAATTTTGCAATATTGCCAGCAACTATTGTGGCCCAATCATAAACGACGAACATAAATGAAATTGATGCGCTATTTTTAAAATTTAATTAATTGATTTTATCCAAAATAAACAATCAGTATTAAGAATGATGATAGAATAAATATTGGCAGTCGATTGATTTGTTTGGTTGATGATGATGAGGATGAAATACAATGTTGATGATGTGAATGATAACCGGGAAGGCAATCGCAACGATAGCTACCATTACAGTAACGATTTTCACCCAACAATGAACATTGCTTCGAAAAGATACATCCATGTCCTAATTCAGCTATATTCAGATTCAGATTAACAGATTTTCACCCAAAATATAAACAACAAAAAAACAAAAACAAAACAAAAAATTAACACGAAAAAATAGAGAAAGAAAAAGGATTGAACACACCCAATTGAACACAGTGGTATTGTGTGCTAGAAATTTTAATGGCAACCGATGATGTTCGACATCGACAACGAGACCATTGATCATGATGATTATAGCATTCCGATTGCGGACCACCATTCCATTGACATTCAATATCATCAACACATGTATCGTTAATGTTTCGGCTTTCCAAACAGATTTGAGCACTTTCATGCCATACTGGTGTTTGGCGATTACAAGCACAAAAAAATGACGGACATGAACCACTTTCGCATTCGCCATTTTCTCGGCAGAATGTTCGTTCTTTTTTGAGACCTTTTTGTTTGTTTATTCGAAAGATAAAAGAAACCAGATGAGTATTTGCATGAGCCTATTGACTCAATTCACTTACCTTGTACGACTAGATTGAAATCACGACGTTGATAATGCACTAAGTGACCATAATAGTTGGATAATTGTTGTTGGTAATCATTATCATTATCATTATGATTATCATCGTCATTGGGATTTGATGATTGTTGAAAAAAGAATTGATATAAACTATATAGACCTTCATGTGTTTGACGAATATGATCGAAACGAATCTGTGTTTGTCGATATAGAATTCGAACATAATTAGTTTGATCATGAAATTCTCGTAAACGTAAACGCCATGGTTTGGCCAGAAAATACCTGACCGTTGTATTTGGTATTGGTTGATAACGATATTGATAATTAATCGATTGATCTAATGATGATATAATATTCTGTACATTTTGCACATTGATTTTTTTCAAATTATAATCATGACTAAGTTCATGTATTCCGATATTTTGGCAGGATATTATTTGCACCGATAATAATATCTGTAAGATGATTACAATTACATTGTTCCAATTGGACGATGATAATGACATTGTTTTGTTTTTGAACGACCAACCAAAATAGAATAGATTTCATCGAAAATTTTACATTTCTCAATCAATTTGTCAAACAACAATTAGTCTGGGTGGTGTGTTGCGTGTGATGTGAATTGAATTCAATTGAGAGCTGATTAACTTAACTTAACAACTGATGAATTGAGGATTGGTTGAACACACAGAGAACCACAATAGTGTGATGTTTGATGAATTTTTTGACAAACACTGTTTATTATTATAGTGAAGGCAACAAAATATTTTTTTTGTCACCCTTTTCACCATATACACGATTGCTTTTTTCCTGTCGTTCGTTTTTTTTGAAAAATGTTTACCGATATAAAATGTTCATCAATATTGACATTCAATCGATTTCAACTGGATAGATATCGACATTTCAAGGCTTGCTGACTGATCAATCAAATCGCGATTGAATGAGAACAAAACGGACTGATTGTTGTTAATCTATGTCGATGTCTATGTTCGATGTTTGATCTGCAAATAATGAAAACGATGCAACACGGTTCAATCACGTCATCTAAAAACATTTGGGTGAAATATCCCAACTACGGTCATGATCAATGATGATGATGATAATGTCTGGATAAGAAAATAACGAAATTCTTTGCAAATCAAAAATGTTTCAAATGAGTCGAAGCACGTCGAAATTGATCATTCCATTCGAATTCGACGCATGCTATTCATATGGCAAAAACGTCATTGAAATTTTGCTATGGTAAACTAAAACAAATGTTGAAAATAACAAAACAAACAAACATCCTTGGCATATGGCGGGAACAAACAAACAATTTTGTTCGGTGTCAACAACAGAATGAAAATGGTGAAAATTGAATTGATTGAGTGATTATGATCACCGACTGCAATATCGACAAACCAAATATGGAAATGCTATATGACCGGTCATAGACCGAATTTTTCTACATTCAACTTTGTTAATTGCTCCAGATAGATTGCACAATTAAGGAAAAGCATCATTCAACCAGGCAAGCAGGTGAATGAATGCAGGTTTAAAGGAATAACAACAACATGCATCACCATCATCACCTATAAAGTAACGTGAAAGAAGAATGCGTAGGATGATTGGTTGAAAGTTCATTGTACCAAGTATGACAAGAATTTAGATAATTCATTTTTGCTCATTCAAAATCCATTTTGCCTAACGGTTAGTTTCATTACAGATTACTAATCAACTATTAATTATCAATTCGAACCAAACCAAACTAAACCAACATGAACAAATGGCGGGTACATTCGATTCGATAAGATAAGATTAGTGATTGATTAGTTGCTGAAAAAAACTTATAAATTTGGAGTAAATCATTTTCTTTTCTTTATTCACAAGACTCAATCGCGATGAAGGAAAGAAAACGAAAAATATTCATCTATAGTGTTGATGGTGTTGGCCATTTGAATGCCAGTATCGGGCTTGGACAGGCATTACTTAATCGTGGACATGAAATTTACTTCCTATGCACATTGATGTTTGTTGATATGATTAAGAAGTATGGTTTCAAAGAAATTGTTCTCACTACCAAACAACATGAACAAGCTAATAATAACAATAAAAGTGATGCTGATGGTGAGGAAGAAAAGAAAAATGCTCATCCTATTCAATCGATAGATATGATGATCAAAACATTGCAACAAGTTGGCATATTGTCCGATGTTCGACCGATCGATAAATTGAAAATTTTCGATTCGACACGTGATGATTCGATTGGTACCCACATGTACAATGAAACCATCGAAATTCATCAACAATTTGTCGATGCTATTCAACGTGAACAACCTGACCTGATAATTTTGGATACTATGTTGGTCGATCCATTCATCGCATTTGGCCAAATTCCATGGGCACTTTCCTGGAGTGCTAATCCTACTTTTTTGCTTACAAATCATCCGGATATACCACCAACTTGTTCAGGTGATTTTTGTTTGTTTGTTTTTTTGTTTCAATTCCATTTTCATTGTTGTTCGCCTTGCCATGATAGGTTTACCATCCAATGATCGAACAGAATGGGCTGAATTTCTTGATGAATTCAATCGAACATTTAAAAAAGATATGCGATATTTTCAAAATAAACTTAACCAACATTATGGTTATCCTGTATCAAGTGATGATAATTTTCTTGTACATTCACCATATCTAAATTTTTATGGTTATCCAAAAGAATTAGATTATACTGATATCATTGGTAAAATGCCTGATAATTTTATTCGATTAGATGCATTTTGTCGTCAGGAATCTGAACCATTTCAATTACCCGAAGAATTTCAATCGAAACTGAAACCTGACGATAAATTAATTTATTTATCACTAGGTTCTTATGGTTCAATGGATGTTTTGCTGATGAAACGTTTAGTTGAAGCTTTATCGAAATCACCATACAAATATATTGTATCAAAAGGGGCACTGCATCAACAATATGAATTAGCTGATAATATGTGGGGCCAGGCATTTCTACCACAGATTCGTATACTTCCATTAGTCGATATGGTTATTACACATGGTGGTAATAACACTGTAACCGAATCCATTTTCTTTGGAAAACCAATGCTAGTAATACCATTGTTTGGTGATCAATTTGATAATGCACAACGTATCAAGGAGAAAGGTTTTGGTGATCGTATTGAAGCCTATCGTTTCGAACATGATCAATTAATCGCAATGATTGATAAAATTATCAATGATAATGACATACGAGAACGATGTCGTGAAGCAGCCCAACGAATCAGTGTCGACGATTCAAAAATAAAAGCCTGTGAACAAATTGAAAAATTTTTAGATGATTTTTCATCCTCATCGTCAGCAAATGCATGACCTTTTTTCTGAATAGAATTGATTATTATGTCTTGATTAAATAAAAATAGTATGATTGATTGATTAATTAAAATATAAATCTTGAAATAAAGCCAATATTAGACCGATTAAAGTGATAAAAGCAGAAACATGATAAATCAATGTCGGATATGTTGAAACACTTGCTGAGAATATTGTTGAAAAAATTAGCGTTCCAAGAAATGGTACTAATGATTCGATTGTTGAGATAACTGAAAAAATTTTCCCCACTTGATCTTTAGGAATTAGTTTGGAAATTTTTGTTTTCATTACAATTGTTGATAATCCACTAATTGATCCTATAACTAATGCGATCAGATAGACGATAGGTTTTGGGAATGTACCGATTAATAATTGGCTAAGAAATCCGGTTGAAAATGTTAAAGCCAAAATTGTACCATCCTTCCATTTAAGACGATTGATCAGGACATTCGAGCCAATCAATAGACCAATGCTTGGTATCACTTTCGACAACGTATAAACATTGGAATAGGTTTTCGAATCAAATTGATAAACTTTCTGTGCAAATTGCAAAAACATTGAATCCATACCATAACTATTAAGGAATTGCATAAATAACAATATTATAAGCAATAGAATTTGTTCACGAATTTGATTCATTCGGGGTTGAATAAGACAACGATATGTCTGTCGAACATTCTCCAAATCGAAAAATTGACGACAAACATAGTTTATCGAAGATCGATGATGATTTTTAGCAACAACAATGTCCATGCTGTTTTCGGATGGATATCGTTCGATATTTATTTCTGGATTCGATTCATCAATTTGTGCTGCTGAATCTATCAGTTTTTCATCTCGATCAATTCGAATGACCAAGATCATGATGAATAAACCACAATAAATAGCTAAAGCGATCCACATACTAAGATGATAATTTCGTAACCGTTGCTGTTGCTCATCATCAGTCTCGAGCCAAATCAGATGACCACCAAGTAATGAACCCAATGATACAGCTAACGAAAAAGAAAAAACATAACATTTGTTTTTCGGTGATACTCAAAAAACAAAGCATCCCTACCAACAACTAAATAAATTTGAAATACAGTAAATCTCAACGAACGATAATCAGGATCAGTATTGATGATCATAAAACGATGAGTGACGGTTAAAAATGTAGCCATTCCACCGGTTAAATATGCTGTTATTCCAGTCAGCAATAAATAATAAGGATCTTGAATTTCGGAAAAAAAATATCAACCCAAAGGGTTATCACCAAAAATAATGTCATACCAATAGAAAAATAGAAAATATTTATCAGATAAAAACCAGAGGTTAATACGCTAAGTACACTGATCCATGAGAATATCATTCGTGTTGCACCAGGTTGTCGATCCAAAAACGATCCGAAAAATAATGACCAAATAAACATCGGTATGGCTTGTATAAGGTTGCTATATGTTTTTCGATCGAAAACAATTTAGTTACGTCATTAATCAATTAATCTTACCCATAATTATTGAACAGAGCAGCCGAAGCTAAAATTTGATCTTTGTGAATTTGATCGGCGCCGACAAAAATATCTTCATTAATATGTTGACAGAAATATTTGGTTTGATTGAAACGTAAACGACATATTTTATCCTGTAATAATAAACTCGTTGCTAATACTTGGATACCATAGGTAAATAATGACAAAAATATATAAACATCGAATAGAAAATAATTATTTCGGCTTAATATTCGATAAATTTTAGACATTTTTGATTATCTCCCAAAATCGATATGATGATGTCGATCATCAACATCATTATTTTCAAATTCTCTAATCTAATCATCATCATCAGCTGCGCCACTTGTTTAATCATCACAATCAACTACAGTAAGACCGCGGTTACTGATTTACAAAAAAAAAATAAATGGATTTTTATATTTATTGAAAAATAAATTAATGATGAAAATATAAATCATGAAATAATGCCATTATTAAACAAAGTAATGTAATAGCAGCGCCAACATGATAAATCAATGTTGGATATGTCGTAACACTTGCCGAAAATATTGTTGAAAAAATTAAAGTACCAACAAATGGTGCTAATGATTCAAATGTTGATATAACACTGAAAATTTTTCCCACTTCATCTTTGGGAATCAATTTGGCAATTTCAGTTTTCAATATGATTGTTGATAGTCCACTCATTGATCCAATGATCAATGCAATGAAATAAACAATAACATTGGTAAATGTTCCGATTAAAATCTGATTCAAAAATCCAGCCGTTAATGTTATAGCCATAATGGTACCATCTTTCAATTTTAAACATCGAACCAGAACTTGTGAACTAATGAATAGGCCAATATTGGGTATAGCTTTTGAAATGACATTTACATTGGCAAAAGTTTTTGCATCAAATTGATAAACTTTTTGTGAAAACTGTAAAAACATTGAATCCAATCCAAGATAGTTAAGAAATTGTATGACTAAAAGAATGATTAGGAAAATTATCTGTTCACGAATTCGGTTCATACGTGATTTTGTTAGACAACGATATGTTTGTCGAACATTTTCCATATCGAAAAATGTGCGACATACATAATTCATCCGATAACATAATGAACGTCTTTCGCTTATCGGTCTGGATTCGATTTGACTTTCAATTGATTCATTGGTTGTATTGATTATGGATGAATACGAAGATTTTCGATCACCATTCAACACTGGATTTGATTTATCAATCGATTCGTCATTATCGTTATCGGTAATCGATTCATTATCAATATCTTTATCGGTTCTTTCAATTTCGGGATTCGAATCCGATGATGATGGTGATTTTTGTCGATCGATTGGAATAATCAAAATCATAATAAACGAAAAAATATTAAGTGCAAAAACAATCCACATATTGAGATCATAATTTCGTAATTGAAGACTGTTACTATCAGTAACCAAATGAATTAGATTGCCACCAAGCAATTGACCAAATGTTATAGCTAATTATATCAACCAATTAATCATCAGATAATTTAGTTAATGGATAATGGATCCACTTACCAGCAAGTAGATAGATTTGAAATATAGTAAATCTTAACGATCGATGTTCGGGATCAGTATTGATAACAACATAACGATGCGTAACAGTCAAAAATGTAGCCATACCACCAGTCAGATAGGTATGTAATCCAGCCAATAATAACATATATGGATCTGATATTTGAATGTAGATTAGTGATTAGTGATTATCAAGTGATTTTTTTCGATATTAATTATTAGTCTACATGCCTATAAGAAAATTGAAAATATTCACCAAATAAAATACAGTAGTTATTAGACCCAATATATTGATCCAAGCGAATATCATTCGTGTTACACCGGTTTGTCGATCCAAAAACGAACCGAAAAATAATGACCAAATAAACATCGGTATGGCTTGTATTAGGTTACTATAGCCGCACAATCGAACCAACGCCATCCGGTAAAACACAGAACAAAACAGACAAAAAATTTTATCAAAAAATTTCATAGAAAAATTTCATCACAAAAATCTCACCTGTAATTATTATAAAGAGCAGTTGAAGCAAGGATACGATCTTTAATAATCTGTTCGGAGCCATCGAATATATCTTCATGGATGTGTTGACAAAAATATTCACTTTGATTGAAACGGGTACGACATATTTTATCCTGCACTAAAAAATTTATAGTAATCAATTGTAATCCATAACTGAATAAAAATTGAAATATATAAATATCAAACAGGAAAAAATTATGACGACGAAGGGATTGAAACAATGAGGACATTTTTGCTTTTTCTCACGCTCACGATGATTCCAGTTCCAAAATCCGAAAAAATCAAAACATTTAAAATCCTGTAATCAAGAAAAAAAGAAGCCAAAAACAATTTGTTTTTAAGTGGCTTTTTATTTCAGATTTTTCCTGTGATTGATTGAATCCGAATCCGGATTAAAACCTTATGATGATTGATGATTATCGTTTTAGACACTAATTTGTTGAAAAGTAACAAAAAACTCTCTTGACAAAAACGATCGAGTGCGATCATTTTGTTAGGACATTTTTTTTTTGTCGTATGGCATGGTATCATCATCATCATCAACAAAACTATTTCAAATACCCACTCAATTAATCAAATAGGTTTGTCATCAATCTCTTACACATAGTTACTATCTCTATAAATCAGAAAAAAAGTTTTATAAAGTTTACGTTACTATATGATAATTTTTTCTTTTTGTTGTTGTTTTGGTTGCACATCATTGTTGATTAATTATGCAAAGGAATTTTGAACATTTCGAAAAAGTTAAATTGTTACCAATGAAATATAATACTATTCATAATAATGATGATGATATTGGATGATGATGAATATTAATAATAACTTTCCAATGATAATTTATTCACAAAAAAAAATTGACAGCAAACGAACAAAAACAATAATAACGGGCAATATGAATTCATTTTTTGTTTGTTTTGTTTTGTTTTTGTTTGTTGCCAATGTCATGATGACAATTGCACAAAATAATGATAATGATAATTTACTGTTTTATTCCATTTGAATGATTATTGTGATGATGAATAGGGGGAAGAACTGAAAAGCTAAATTTGGTCATCACTATCATCACTATCATACAGAATAGGTTAATTTAATTCAATTGACGATGGTGACAATGCAGCAATTTGCAAAAAAAATCGGGCAAACCAAATCACGAATACCAAAATAGCAAATACAAACAAACAAACAGCATTCGTTTCATTCGATGGACATTATCGACTGCATATCTGTTTTTGTTCGATCGATTCTGTGAATCGAATTAAACCAATCAATCATTTGTTGACTTCGGTGTGTCATCGTTTATAAATCATCATTTGGATAATGATTCCATATTCAATATTGTCCACATTGTTATCGTTGATTATTTTGGATTATCAACAATCGGCTGCTATGGAACAATTACACCAACAATTAACCATAGCTGATTCGAATAAAAATATTCCGGCCCAATCAGCACAGGTAGAATATCTACAATTTATCCGGTCAACATATGGCCGACAAAACCTGACCGAAATTGCCGAAGAATTTGATTTGAAAAATTTTGAACAAAATTTCACCGATTTTCAGGTAAATCGAATGTAAATTTTCAAGTTAAATAAGATTAATTAATTTTGGTAAATAGAAAAAATATGATAAACACTATTTTGATGGTGAAGATCTTGAAATTCGTCGTGCCAATTTCCTGTATTCATTAAAAGTTGTAAAAGATAATGATAATGATTATAAAACTGGACGAGTGCCATATCGATTGAAAATCAATAAATTTGCCGATTTTGTAAGTTATTTTCTGGAAAGTTTCTCAAACAAAAATGATTCCAATTTTTCTTCCAAAAGGGAATGAATGAAAAAATATTCATCAATCAAAAATTATTAACAGCCAAACATGAAACAGCTAATAAACCGATACCATTCAACAGTAATCATTCAAAAATATCGATGAATGTCGTTCGTAAAATGAATCAAACGTCGATAACATTTCCAGCACAATTTGATTGGCGTTCACAAAGTGTAAGTATTGTTCATTCATTCAATCATTGATTGATTATCATTCATCAAAAGATGGTAACAACGATCGAAGATCAGGGACAATGTGGTTCAAGTTGGATATTTGCCGGTGTTGGTCTGGTTGAAAGTGCAAATTCAATTGCGGGAAATCCATTAGTAGTTCTATCGAAACAACAAGTTTTGGATTGTGTGCTTGCACCATTTTATCTAAGTGATGGATGTAATGGTGGTATGTTGGATGATGTTTTCCATTATGCACGACAAGTTGGTTTGACTATGGAAAAAACCTATCCATATAAGGGCAAGGTAATGATAATCAAATCAATCAATAAACATTGATTATTATCCTTTTGTTTGATAGCAAGGTGAATGTCGTCAAGTATTAGGTGAATGGCGTGAATGGATTTATCGTTATAATTATCTTCCACTCAATTCATCCGATGAAATGATTATGTGGGTTGTTTATAATAAAGGTCCGGTTGCTACGTTAATCAATGCTGGTGATCGTCATTTTCAATTATACAGGTTTGATCTGAAAAATGATGAAAATGGATTGCTAATTAATTATCCATCATCATAGTGGTGGTATACTCACCGATGGTGGTGATCGTGGTTTATCCGGTGAACATGATCAATATGTACAGATTATCGGCTGGGGTAATGATAATGGATTAGATTTTTGGTTGATAAAAAATAGCTGGGGACGTGATTGGGGTGAATCGGGTTATGCAAGAATGATTCGCGGAGTAAATAATCGTGGAATCAATACAGTTGTTGCTTATGCTGAAGCGCTGCCAATTCGACAACCAGAACCACCAAAACCTACGACCGAAAAACCGGAACCTGATGCCAGCATTGGAATGTTTGAACATTCGAATCAAATGACCATAATGATGATAACATTAATATTTTCCATTGTGATATTAATTTTATTTAATTAAAATTCATTTTCAAAAACGAATCAATAAATCATTTTATGCTGGTTCAGTTGACAAAACATTCATATAAAAAGCGGATTTTTTTCCAAAAACAAAACCAAAACAAATTGAAAATGTTTCGACAACGATTTCTGATTTTGTCATCAATTTTGCTTTTGACATCAATGATCAATTGTCAAACATTGCCACCGAATGTAACAAATATTTTGAATCAATTGCTGGAACAATCATTAGCTGATCAACAACAAAATATCAATGGTGATGGTGGTGGTGATGGCTCCAATTCGTCATTGACACCGGCAAATTTATCCGAAATTGTCAGAATTTTCGTTCAATTTCTGGTTGCAATTTTTAATGCATTTCAACGAGTTTTTGCCCAGTCACCAATGCTGCGTAATGATATTGTTTATAAATCATGGAATGGGCAGGATCTGGCTTACAACCAAAGCATAAGTTTTGAAAAAGTTCTTGAAGAACGTAAAGAAAAATTTGATCAAATTTTCAGTAAGATTTTTTCAGATTAAATTTCCGAAATAATTTCTTGCATTTTATCAATAGATACGGTACAACGATTCAAGCGTGGAGCCATTGGAACAATGTTTGAAAATTTTAGTGAAAAAGATGTAGAAAATTTATTGGAAAAATTTCTGAAGAATACACAAAACAACAGTAATAATGAAAACAATTTGACAAGAATCAAAAGAAATTTGCAACAATTTATCAATCTTGAACAGTTGTTCGATAGTGACACTATTGAAAAATTATTGCAAAATTATATTGCACCAATCAAATCCAATTGATTTTCATTTTTAGTAGAAAATTCCCAAAATAATAAAATTAATCCATTTTCTTATGAAACGAAGTTACCAATGAACGAACAATTTTACCCGTTCGTAGATCATCGAATCCTTTGTTAATTTGATCCAACGAAATTCGTTCGGTAATCATTCGATCGATTTCAATTTTTCCGTTTTCGTACAGATCCAACAATTCACCATAGGCTTGTTCACTTTTTTTGCCACCAACAAAACCACCGGTTATTGTACGGCCAGTAAGTAATTGGTCACAGGGATAAATAATATTTGTATTATCTGGTGGCACACCTACCAATACAAACATTCCGGTTACGGACAATGATTTCAGCGCCTGATCAATAGTAATTTGTGAACCAAAGCAATCGAATGCAAAATCAACACCGCCACCATAATTTTCCATTAGATATTGTTGCAATGTTGTTTGTTCATTCAATTGTTTTGAGTTGATAAAATCCGTGGCACCAAATTCGATTGCTATTTCTTTTTTCTCCGAAGTTATATCGATTGCAATAATTTTCGCAGCTTTTCGATATCGACATCCTTGCAAAACATTCAAACCAACAGGACCAATACCCCAAACAGCACATGTAGATCCGGGCGAAACTTTTGCCAAATTTACGGCCGAATAAAATCCGGTGGCCACCGCACACGAAATGATGGCAGCGTTTTCAATGTTTACTTTTTTTGTTACCTGTGTTATCGATAATTAATAAATTAACCAATAGAATCAAGCAAGGATTAATTTTACCTTAAACAATTGATTATGATTAACAGTGATATATTCGGAAAATGTACCTAAACCCATTATTCCATAAAGTTGTTGACCAGATTTAGCCAATTTTTTACTGGGACGACTTCCTAAATCGGCCAATAAATTCCTCTGACAAATATTCGTATTAGGATTTTGACATAGATAACATTCATCGCATTGTGGTATGATAGACATTAGAACCAAATCACCTGGTTGAAATTGATTAACATTTGGGCCAACAGATTCAACAATGCCGGTTCCTTCATGACCTAAAACCGATGGCAATCGATGACCCCAGGATTTCATTCGAGTTTGACCCCATACAAAATGTGCATCTGTTGCACATAAACCAGTGGATAGAATTCGAACACGAACTTCCAACGATTGCGGTACGGGTATCAAAACATCTTCAATCACCAATGGACTACCTTCTTCGTACAGGACAGCAGCACGACATTTTATTGGCTAAATTAGGAATTCAATTTAAATTTCGAAAACAACATCAACCTTAATTCATTACTTGCGAAATTTTAAAAGACATTTTTTCGACGAATTTCGCTGATCGATTCGATTCGTTCTTCTTTTTATACTTGTCGTTTGCCGAATGAAATGAAACGATCGATAATAAATTGGCCCATCACCAGAATGATTGACAATCGAATGACGGTTGCCATCCAAACATCATCCATTTCATAACAAACAAACAAACAAAACAGAGAGAAAATCAACCACATTATTTTATTTTGCAATTTTCAATTTTGATCTTTGATCGATTAAAGTCAATTTTTTCACAAACAAAAAAATTTTATTGATTTAAAATTTTTCAAAAATGAGCAAAAAACAACAAAAT
>ERZ500997.210-NODE-210-length-16316-cov-6.539081_pt1 | contig 16316 bp, 17 predicted proteins | sample MGYA00248826_ERZ500997 | MGnify/ENA primary metagenome ERZ500997 (study PRJEB25958, sample SAMN03398524) | human skin metagenome | study: EMG produced TPA metagenomics assembly of the Human Skin Microbiome Metagenome (human skin metagenome) data set.
GAAATATTTTACAAGAAATCCATTTCATCAATAACAACAACAAAATTCGAAAACAATCGATAGTATCGATAAAATTTTTTCATCATCATCATCATCGAAGCATTCGAATTCGAATTCAAATTCAAATGATCAATTTGAAAGTATTGCATTTTCACATGTTATCATTATATTTTATTTATACAAGTAAATCAATAGAAAAAATAGATTTTGAAAAAATAGATTCTGAAAAAATCTTACTTTTACCCCATGTCCCGGTAAATGCATCGATGCCAATGATAAAATATAATGATAAACAAAAAATACCAGGATTAATGTAATACATTTTGGATTAGAAAATCTTTTTTATTCAAATCAGAAAAAAAATTACAATAAAAACGAAATTTAAACGAAAAAACAACAAACAACAAACAAGAACCTAAATCAATGACAACGTCATGTTGTTGTTGTTTCGAGGTCATACTCATCATTATCATTTGTATTTTCAAAAGAAAAATGACCATTCATCATCCGTTTGACAGGTGTCCCGAACACGATAGCAATCTTCAATCAAAGGACCAAGGGTCCTGTACTTGATTTTGTTTCGGGTTCGAATTATGATTTTTTTTCGATAAAAAAATTTATTACATTGAGACCTGTGCTGCCATCTTGAAAAAACGATTATCATCTTTTTTGGATTCTTGCGAAATATAACCTAATTTGGTTGTTGTTTTTGTAAAAGTAAATTTAATGGATTTCCATTCACCAAATTGAAAACATTTTTTTTATGCTCATAAATATCATTGATTGTTATTGATGTTATCCTTGCAAATATGGTGAAAATTTTATTGGTTTTCAAGGAGAACATCAATGTTTTATGATCATCGTTAGTTAAAAAATTAAATTTGAGATAACTTGCATACATTCTTTTTATCCGTTACACAAAAAGTCAACGAAAATTACAGCAATTATCATGGAAAATTTTGACGATGATGATCGCCGTGTCCTGTCGATTCAAAGTCATGTTGTATCCGGTTATTGTGGAAATAAATCGGCCGTATTTCCATTGCAAACGCTTGGATTCGATGTTGATTTTATAAATTCGGTCCAATTCAGTACTCATACTGGTTATCCAAAATGGACTGGACAAGTATTAAACGAACAAGATTTATCCGAATTAATCGAAGGTCTTCGATATAATAATCTTCTTTGTCAATATACACATTTATTGACCGGTTATGCTAGATCAGCCAGTTTTTTGCAAGCAATGAATTCTGTTATTAAAGAAATCAAATCCAAAGCCCCGAATGTTGTATATCGTAAGTATTTTTGCAAACAGAAATGATATTACGACTTTAAAATTCATTTGAAATTGATAGTTTGTGATCCAGTTCTTGGAGATAATGGCAAAATGGTGATTGATTTTTGTTTGTTTTAAACATGTATTCTAATTAAATATTCTTCACTTTAGTACGTACCAGAAGATTTGCTTACCGTATACAAAGAGAAAATCATTCCGTTGGCCGATATTATTTGTCCGAATCAATTTGAAGCAGAGTTTGTATCCACTGTTGTGCGTATGTTTTTTTTAAACATTTTTTGTTTCAAAATTTCAGATTATTGAGTGGTATAAAAATCACTGGAATTGAAACGGCGCTAAAAGCTATTGATCATTTACATTCCTTGGGTATCAAAACCGTCATAATATCATCTACTGATGAAGGTTTTAACGGTACAAACAAACGATTAATGACTATTGGTTCAAGCCAATTACCCGGACCATCCGGCCAAATTCGACAGCTGTTTAAATTGGAAATACCTAGATTCGAGGCTAATTTTACCGGTACCGGTGATCTATTCGCAGCATTGTTTTTAGCTTGGTTTACAAAAACAAAATTTGATTTAAAAACAACAATGGAAAATGTAACGGCAACATTGAATTCAATTATTTGTCGTACATTCAATCATGCTAACAATAAGCCTCGTGGATTAGAGCTGCCATTTAATCGTGAGTTACAAATTATCAAATGCCGTGACGATATTCTTGAACCAAAAATTCAATTTTTTGCGGAATTAATTTAAACAGAATCAAGATTTTTCTTAAAATCTAAAATTTTTACCAATTTTCAATTTAATTCAAACCATTTTTACAAATTAAAAAGTCTTCCATTCACATTTGACTATAATTATTATTTAGTTAGAAGAAAATCTTCACATAATTCATTAAATTCTTCGGCAAATCGTTGATGAATGTTATGTTTACCTTTGGGAAATCGAAACAATGTAGCATTAGGAATATTATTAACAAGATAAAGTGGATGTTCACGTGCAAGCATTGGATCTTCATCACCATGTAATATTAACACTGGACATTCAATACGTTTTAGATCTGATTTACAAATATCACTTAATGTTAACATATGCGAAATAAAACGATCCCATAATTGATAGAAATGTTCTTCACCATAAATTCCGATCATTGGTCGTCGCATTCTTTCAGACCATCCATGACGAGCATCACGAACTTTACGCAATAATTCTCGATCTTCTTCGCAAACATAAGCATTTGCACCCCATATAATTAATTTCTGTAAATTATTTGGATTAGCGGCTGCTAAAATGATTCCAGTTATACCTCCATCACTCCATCCAAGAATAGAATAACTATCATGATTCAATTTCTAAATCGAATAACATAATATGAATTAGGTAGGTAGGGGATATAACATCGAAAAAATCAAACCTTCATTAATTTTGCTGCCATAACGGCATCACGTCGATAGTAATCTTCCAAATCTCGTTCTGGTGGTCGACTTTGTCCATAACCAGGTGGATCCCATGCAATAATTTTGAATTTTGATCCATCCAAACCGGTCAATTGTGGAAGAAAATCATTGCGGCCAGTGCCTAATGCACCCGGCATTAACAATAATACATGTTCACCTTGACCAGCACTTTCATAATGAATTTTACGTCCATCAATTTCAACATCATGACCGAATATCGGATTAGGAATTTTCGGAGTATTATTTTGTTGTTCTTTATTCGAATCACTTAAATGCCGCGTAAATGATGTGAAAATCTGTCTATAATTATGTCTTTGCAAAATAGATTCATTATAGATTGGACACCACAATGATTGATGGCGATTTGAAATCGCTAAAATTTTAGATATTCGATTATTAATGGAAATATTTTGAGTGGATTTTTGTAATTGCTGTTTTAACAGCGATCCAAATCGATTACGGAATTGGCTCATATTTCGAAAATCAAAATAATGATCGCATTAGCTATTTTTTTGTCCATGCATTTATGCAGCACTTTGACATGAATTCTACAATATAATTAACGACATCTATGAATAAAATTCTTTAGACAAAATTATGAGAAACAAAATTTTCAAAACAAAATTCATGGTGACAATTTGCCCGCGTCTTTTGTGATTATCCGAATATTTATCAAAATGAATCGAGGTAATAAACGACCAAAACTATCACGTGCTAGACCAAAAACTAATGTTGATATAAATCCAACTGAACATTTACTCTTGGAAGTTGATGATCACGAAGATGATGAATTCGAATTCGATGATGAAATCGTTGACAACAAAGATGAAGAGGATAAATCACGTGGTATAAGAGATATATATCGAGATTATTTACACACAAAACGATTAAAATTTGATGATTATTGTAGCGAACAACGTGAATATCTCCGACAACTTCGTCAACGTTGTCTTGAACTTCAACAAAAACGTGGTTGTCGATTCCATATCGATCCACCTGTCAATCGTTTTGCAGATATTCCTTTGGGTGATCCAAAATGGCGTATCTGTGATCCTGATTCATTACCACCTGTAATCAATTATACAGCTGAAATTTGGGAATATTTTAATCGTTTTTATTTTGAACCAGAACAATCTGATTTGTCAACATTGTTCGAAGGTGTTTGTATATACGTTAATGGATATACAAATCCTATTGCATCACATCTTCATACATTGATGCTTTTCACTGGTGGTCATTATACATTAATTTTCGATCGACATCGTACAACGCATACAATTGCAACAATTCTTTCATCGGCACAAATGAAATCTGAAATCGCACGAAATAAAACTGTTCGACCAGAATGGATAATCGAATCGCTTCGTGCACGAAAATTATTACCATTGCATGAATTTCTTGTACATAAAAAATTTCAAGATATTCGTGAAACATTTGCCCGAATGACTAGACAATTAGAACAACAACAACAGCAGCAGCAACAACAACAATTGGAGAAAAAAGATTCGAAAAAATTTCGATCATTAAGTCCAATACTTGGCATAAAAAATGGTCTGATGACTTTGACATATGAAACGTATGAAGTTGATTCAGATCAAGATTTTGAACCAAATCTTTTAAAATTATTAAATGAGCTAGATAATGATAAACATAGTACGCCTAATACTAAACCACATTCTTCACGAATTTCAGAACAAGGACCATCATCATCATCAACCACTGGTGTATTACCGGCTCAAAATCACGAACCATTAGCATTCAATACATCGGATTATATGCCAGGTTCTACACAAGAATTGGATTCTGCTATGCTAAATGAATTACCCGATGAAATACGTCGAGAAGTTATTGGTTATGCACGTCAAAAACAACAGAAAAATAATCAATGCAAAACAACTTCCATGAAAACTTCCGATAAACCTACGAAATCACCTGTTAAAAATTTGAAAAAACCAATCCAAAATAATGTAGATATTGCTAACAATATTTTCTTTGGTCGAATTGTCGGTATGAAGGCTAATGTTTGTGGTAAAACTAGTATTCAAGATGTTGGAAAATTATTTGAAGAATGGATCTGTAGCACTGAAGAATTGAACGATATGGATATTTCATATGTCATTCGATTTTTACTCGGATTAGCCGATGAAAAACGTTATGAAGATCTTCTACAAATTCTATATGATATGAAAGAATGTATCCAACAAAATTGTAATCCAGAACAATCTATTTATCAAGAATGGCAATTTTTGTTTGCCGGTACATTATGCACGGTTCTTACACAAGAATCATCGATACCGAACGAATTTCTACCTGAATCATTGTTTTCAATTTGAAATTTTTAAATTTTTTTTTAATCCAAAAAAAATAAATAAAGCTCCCTCTGTGATCATAAAAAATCATCATTTCTTGACTCATGATATTGTATACATTGATGAATCCATTCCGGTTAATTTAGGTTTGTGTTGTCGCGTCAGCATTCGAATTTGTTTAGGATTTCATCATTTGTTCAACGAATTTTAGTTTATTTTTTTCAAATTATCATCAAAATTTACTTATCGGTTTCATTTTGTTTCCACAGTTTAATTATCTAGAATTTTCAAATTTAAAAAATGTCTGAAAATGAAATGATTGGTGAAATAATCAAACCATTGGATAAATGGGATGGATCGGCTGTCAAAAATCGTTTGGATGATGCTGTTAAATTTTTTTTCACCCATACAAATCAATATAAAGAAAATTTTATACTTATCGATATTCGTTTGGGTATTAGCTTGATGGCTGTTGGTGTAGCCGTATTTGCACTTATCTGGGATTATCTGAATCCATTTCCAACATCTAGGCCAATACTTCTCATTTGTGTTTGTGCATATTTCGTATTCATGGCAATATTGACCATTTATACAACTATGGTTGAAAAGGGAATCTTTTTAAAAGCTAAACATGGAAATAAGGTATTAAAATTTTTCATTGAAATTCCATTTTTTTTTATTGAAATTTGTTTCCATCAATAGTCAATTACTGTATCATCATATATGAAACGATTTGATGATCAATATCAATTGTTGATCGAATTGAAAACGAACAAAAATGGTGGCCAACCATGTGAATCAAAACTAGAAGGTTCAATTGGTAAATGGGTCGATGATGAAGGATATTTTCTTGAACGAAAATTTGAAGATGATCTTAAACGATTATATTCACGTATGTTGAATAAAAAGACCAACTAAAAAGCACATTGGTTTTTTTTCGAATCATGTTCATCATTGGTGATTGGCCTTCATATTTATCAATCCGTTAATGTTTTTTCCAGCCGCAACCCATAACATACATCTGGCTAAAAAGTCCCTAAAATTAAATCATACCAAATTCCAAAAAACAGTACGAAATACCCAATTTTAAATGTAAATTTCTTTTTCTCGTACAAATTTAAGCAAAAATAAATGAATGAATCTTTTTTTTCTTGTTTATTTATGTTTTCTTTGATCATCGGAAATTGTATTCTTGAAGAGATTATTTGAATAAAAATTTTTACTAAATTAAAATTCATTCGAATACTTTATTTATGGATGATCAATTCTTGTTTATTCTGACAATTTTTTTTCCAACTTAAATTGATTCTGATTTCAAATGGATGATGATAATGTTAAAAATCTTGTAAAACAATTTCAAGCTGAACAACTTCCATCTGAAATTATTAATGTTTTGTCAATTTTTTTCGATAATAGTGTTAAGTGTGATGGCAATTCAGAATTATCAAACACGACGGATAAAATTGAGCTTGAACCCGAAAAACCGGCAATAAAACATGAAATAAAATTGCAATCAATTGTTGATCAAACATCAACAATACCGGAAAATTTTGATAGTTGTACTGAATTTTATGATGAATATTTTAGCAATAATAATGGCTGTTGTTGTTCAAAACAATGTTATCGAAAATTTTCAAAATCAATTGCATTTAAATCACATTTAGATGCTTTGGCATTGGATAAATATTGTCCCGATCATGTTAATCATCAACATTTATTGCTATTAGGAGCAATGAATAGCCTTGTACAAAACAATCATCACCGTAAACGAAAACATAAGACAAATGTTGATGATACCGATGATATATCCAGTGATTCTCGAACACATACCAATTTTCAATTTCGTGGACAAGAAGTATGTCGATCATTTTTTCTCTATGTTTTTGGCTGTGGTAATAAACGATTCAAAAATATAATCAAACATTTTATATCGAATGGAATCGATTCACCACGACATGAATCTATTTACAATAATTCCCAAAATAAAATTTCTATGAATCGTCGTCAACGAGAAGCATTAATATTCATACAGAATTATGGTCAACAAAATTCACTTCAAATAGCCGGTTGTTTTAGTTCAGAATCAAATTATAAAGATCTTTATCTATTACCAAATAATTCAAATCAATCTCGACGTCATATCTATGAACAATATTCAATGACATGTTTAGATCTAAAAGTCGAACCATTATCATTTGCTTTATGGCAAGAATTATGGAATCTATATTATCCTAATATTCAAACATTTAATGATCGATGTGATCCATGTTTTCAATGCCGTCAATATCAACAACGATTAATACGTACCGATTTACTTGAATCATCAAAACTTGAATCATTACAAAAATATCTTTCCCATTTAAATCATATTCAACCGGAATTGAATCATTTTCAATCAACATTAATCAAATGTCAGACTGTTTATGATGAATATATTCGAATGCAAAATGATTTCAGTCAAAATCTAAAAGAATCATTTCGATCTACATTGAAATTGATGCATTATACATTCGGTTGGTTTACAACCATATCGTTACCATTTGATTCACAGAATCCACGAATCTATTTCAAAAATGGTTACAAAGTAGCATTGTTTGGTATTGTAGTTGAACCATTACGAAAATTTATTCTATACATTGTACCGGAATTTATTTGTCATCAAACGGATAATTTGATAAATATTAGTTTATCATTGTTACATCATTTTTTCTCTACATATCGATTTGGTGAACATGAATCTATTGTTCATTTAGCTAATGGCCAGCTTAATCATTTAAAAAATTCTTCATTATTATCATATTTAATGTGGCGAACATTGATTGGTAAACATGATAAATTTCAAATATCATCATTACCTATTGGTCATTCACATTGTTGGAATGATTTATTTATAGGTGTTTTGAAGAAAAAATTTCGTAGCTGTCGAATAGATTCATTAACTGAATTGAAAATGTTGGCCGATCGTTGCTGTTTGAGCGAACAAAATAATATCGATGAACATCATATACAAACATATTTGGTCGGTAATGATTGTGGACAAATCGTATTAGATCTTTATGATTGGAAATCAAAATTATCTATGATACAGAAAATTGATCCAAACATTTTAAACAATAATAATCATTTTGAAATTGGAATAGATTTTCCTGAATTTGTTTTATGTCGAAAAACTATTCATTCGAATGAAACAACCATTTCCTATCGTTTAGTAACGAATGAATGTCTATCATTGATAACAGATGATCTACCATCACGATTAGAATTACAAACATTATCATCGGAAAGACTTTCCTATATATTCGATGCTATACGGCCATTTGTTTCGAATAAAGATTCAATCATTTTTAAAATGTATCCAGATGATCGAACAGAAGATTTAAATACGAAATCTGTTGACGATTCTCAACCACCACAAGTGGATCAACAATCAAGTAAAAAAATTCGTTGTAGTTATTGTAAACAATTTGGACATCGTGAAATGGTATTTGGCCGAATTCGTTGTCCAATCAAACGAAATGATTCAAATCTTTTTAATCGAGAACAATCACATCAAGATGACGCCACTGTTATGCGTATAAATGATTCTTCAATGATTGAATCATCATCGAATAATGAAACTCTTACCGATGATCAAACACAACAATTATTGGCCATATTAGAAATGAATGAACAAAATTTACAAATTAATGATGAAGATGATAATGATTAGAAATTGAACATTATGGCAATCTTATTGCAGAAGTTTTCAATTTAGTCTAATGGGTTATGTTTGGGTGAAGTGAGAAAGACTTTATTTGTGCGATACCAGGTTCGAATCCAGGTAAAATGCCGAAATAATGATGAAATTTTTCTTTGTTCATTCGCGGTTTCCACCAGAGAACGGTTAACACTGTTCAAAGATGGCCCGAGCAAAGTCTGACATTTCGGTATTTTATTTAGAAAAATATAATTTTTTTATTTATTTTTGTAAAAAATTTTTAATTAAAAAAAATTACAGTTTATTTATTCATAACATTATTGATACGATTAAATAACATTACTTTCATTGTTTGTGACATTAATCCATGAATAACTTCGATAGTTGTTTTCGAAGCATCTTTTTCCGCTTTGGTAAGACGATCTTCTGATCGGCGACCCGTACTAGATGATCCAGTAATACTACTACCATTCGAATCATGTGTATCAGTTTGAACAATTTGTATTGGAAATCGGCCACGAATTTGCTGGGTATTTTCCAGTTTTTCGGCCAAATCTTGTATCTGTCGTATATGATAATCATGACTGGTGATCAATGATGATGAACTCAATGTATTGACCCAATATTTATTCCATAATGAATCAAGAATACGATTATCTAATGATGATTTAAAATATGATACTTCTAATGAATAATAATGTTTACAATGAACACCAAAATCTTCAATCTTATTCAATGGTATTGATTGATATTCTTCTGGACCTTCATCCGGTGGTTTATAACCTTTTGGATAGGTACGAAATGCACCCAAACAAACTTTACCCGCTGACATTGTACGAATCGGATCAATAACAATGGCAACAAATGGTTCCTGAAATTGTTGATTTAACATTTGTGTGGAAACATCGATACCGCTAAGCCAACAACCATAACCAGGATGTGAATGATACCAACCGATAACATTTTCAAGACGACCAACCTGTTTAGCTGATTCAGTATATTCAGCCATATATTCATAAGCTTGTGCTTGTGCATTTACACGAGTTTCAGTTCCTTCGACAGGCAATGCAAATGCATCCATTACAATCAATGTATTGGCATCGACTTTTCCTAACATAAGTCCCATTACTTCGATTGAACCACCTGAACGTGCATGCATAACCATTTTCAACAATGCTAATGCTGATATTTTAATATCTTTAAAATAATGTGGACTGTATAATAAAAAAAAAAAATATTAGGATTTCAATTCGAAAATTTTTGGAAAAGAAAAACTTACTCTTTATCCCATGGTTTAGCTGACAATATATCTTGTTGTTGTTCACGATTATATTTATAAATTTCATCAATACCATTGATTGTTTCAATTTGATTAGAAAGTTCCCATGTTTTTAATGCTACTTGACCAGACATTTTTAGAATTTATTCAAAAGAACAAATATTGAAGAAAAAAAAATTCTTTGATACTTCAAATAACACAATAGCAACAACAATCGCACATTTGCATTGTGTTTTTTGTATATTTTCCGAAAAGTTTCTCCGTATAGACAGAATTAAAGATTTACGAGAAATTTTTTTTTTGAATTCAAATTTATTTATTTTCAGATTAAATTTTTAAATAAAATTGAAATTTTTGAATTTTCTATGGAAAAAATTATTCAAATTTGTGGGCGTTTTATGTATGCATATTTTTTCAAACAAAAAAATAATTTCTAGTGTACTGATTGATTATAAGCAAGCATATACTGAATTAATGTATCCTGAATTTTCGACATATTCGATGAACATTGTTTCAATGTTTCATGTAATTGTTTCCATTGTGCACGGCCAAATGTACGATGCATAGTTAATGAAACGATAACTTTTTGATTTGCTTGATCAATATGTGCTTTGACCAATTTGGTTTTCAATACATCAATGATGAAAAATTCTACTTGATCCGATGTTAATTGTAATTCTTTTTGTATATCAGCAAAATACAATTCTTTTTTTATTTCGGCCATCTGCATGAATGTAAGAAGACGCATTTTTTGCATATTTGCATCATGCGATAGATTCAAAGTATCAGTAATATAGCTGGCATGTGATTTATAGAAATCAACATAAGCCGAAAGATTTTCGGTAACAAAAATGGTCAATAATTCATAGATTGGTTCGCCTTCCAAAAATTTCACTGGTTTCAATGTGAGTAAATAATCCATTAGAAATGTATTCGGATCGGCAATGGCCGATACAATACATTTATGAGCATCTTCACGTGCCTGTGATGCATTTTCTTCGGTATATGTTGTCAATAATTCTACCATTACTTTGGCCGCCATATCTGGTAGTTTATTTGTTTGCAAAATTGAATGCAATAAACGCAATAATGATTGAATTTTTTCCCCACCAAATTCATCGACAGGGAACCATTTTTTAAATTGTGGCAAATGATTATAGATAAGTCGTACTTGGCCACTCAATTCACATAATTGAATCAATGCCAAATAGATACGATATCGATGTGGAGTATGAATAAAACCGTTGAATAGATTTTGTAACACACGAAATGCAGTGGAAGCTGTTTTAGGTGTTGGAGCTTTGATCAATTGATCACAAAATGAAGCCAATAATGCCGGTGCTTCAGGTTGATTAGCGCCAACTTGCAATAAAACTGAAACAATCGAATTCAATACCATTTCGATTTCATTTTCTTTTTCCACTTTGAATACAATATCACAAACCGAAATGATTTGTTGTAGATCGATAATATAATTGTCGGATGCTGTACGAGGAATTGGTGCACCCAATTCAAGCATATATTCTCGTAGCTCTTCACATTGAGCTTTTTCATTGATACAAATGAATGCTTCGACACGCATTTTTGTTTTCGTTAAAAGTAAGAATTATTTTCAATTCGAAAAATGATCCCAAAACAAAAATGATTATCAATTTAAAAGTTGATAGATTCTGTGAATCGTGAACCCAAAAAACAAAAAAGACACGTGGATTGTTGTTCTCCAACACAAAAAGCCTACTCAGTCATAGATTTTGTGAATAAAATTATGACATTAATGACAATTGTCGATAGATGGCATAACGAGTATAATTCGAATTCAAAAATTCAAATAAAGTTTTTTTTTTATTTTTATTATTATATCGGATTACTTCCTGATCAAAATAAAATCAAAAATTACAACGAAATTAATTAATTTGAGAAAATGTTAATGATGATTACAGTTGTCAAATGGAATGTGACTTATGTGTGTGTGTGTGTATGCGAAAGACAAATAAATGTTCTTGGTAGAATTCTGGTTTTCACAGTATCCATTGTGAATCAAGGACTAAAAAAAAGTGGACTGGACAATGATGTAATGATGATGATGTCATAAATATTATCATCTAAATATTATCATCTATAAAATGATTGTGAAGAGATCAATATATTAGTTCTATACAATGAAATAATGAAATTCATATGATAATCGGATTCAGTTTGTGCTTGTTGTGTGTGTGTGCTTGTTTGTGACTGAGTGGAACAAAAAAAAGTGTAATATTTTCATTCAAATTAAAAAATTTAATCAACAATTTTCACACGATTTGTTTATTGATTGAATGATTGATTGATTGATGAATTCTTTTGAGTGAAAGAAAGAAAAAATCTTTTTTCTTAGTTTTTTTTCAAAAGAATAAAATAACTAAAGAATTTTTGTTTTCTCCAATCTGAAACGAAATGAGATGAAATGAATGTCTTAATTATGCTTTGATGATGATGTAATGAATAAAAAAAATGGAATGGCTTCATTTTAATTGTTTGTTTGTGTGTGTGTGTTGCTGATGAATTTCTTTTGCTGACCATTTGTATAAGTTAATTTTGTTTTTTGATTGATTGAAAAGGAAATCCTTCAAACTTAAACACACATACACACACACACACACAAATGTTCACTATAAATTCCATTTACTTATGTTGTTTTATTCTACACATAGAAATTCAATTAAAGAAAAAAAAATTCTTAGTTTCTGGAAAGAATTCTATTTTTTTCTTTTGATTAATCTTTCTCTATCTCTCTCTCTCTCTCTCTCTTTGGATCTGTTTGTTTGGTTTTGTTTCTTTTGTTGTTTTTATTGCAAATCATCACGGAACATATAGGTAATCCAATAGACTAAATTGAAAAGGCCAAACATGAACGGGAAAAATATTCGCGAAACAACATCAATACGTTTGGAACGTGTTGGAAATTTTGAAAGCCATCGTTTACACCAATTTTTACGTCTTGGTGGTGCCATATGTATTTCACATCCTGGACGCTATTTTATTATAATTTATGATAAAGAATATTAAAATTTAACTGAATATTTTAAACAGATGATAATAATTACCAAACCATAAGCAGCCAATTCAATATTATTACCCTCTAACATTGCTTGTTCCATATTCCATTTGGCTAAACGTTGTCGTTGTTGTTTAGCAGCTGCATGATGTACATCACTACGTGATGCATAATTAACCAATGCAAATTCCAACAATGCACCAAATACAAATGTCAAACAAACACCAGTCCAAACATCGATTGCTTTTGTATAACTAACTGGTGGTTGACTTGCATTTATACCGCTTATTTGTGTGGCCATCGATAATAATGTAGTAACACCTAATGATACACGTGCAACAGTTGCATTTGGATCCAACCAAAATGATACCCATGATACAAAGATTAACATAGCGCATGGTATATAAATTTGAATTAAATAATAACTGAATTCACGTTTGAATAATAGATTCACTTGAAGACAACTATATTCGCCTATATTTATATAATGGAATCAATAGATGGATTATTTCAATATATAAACTAAAGTAATAATAAATTTCAATTACCAGTATTTGTTCGTGATGTACAATATTTTGTACTATAATCTTTCAATGTAAAACGAGGAAGATTTATATCGCCTGATACTTGTACAGGATTGTTTGCCTTCCAAGTGAATACCAAATCTTCGGTACTGTATGCATCTTGGATGAAAATAGAAAATTAAAATTAAAATTTTTTAACCAAAAAAAAACAAAAAAACTTACAACTAGCCATTGCAATTGAACAAGTTTGCCTATCCAATGGATAATATTTAAGATCCATTGGACATGCTAATGTTAATGATAAACGTATTGAATATAAAATCTCTCCATTTGGATGTATACGAAGCAAAATATTTGGCATAATTATTTCATGAAAATGTCCTTTTTTTTCATTCTTAAAGAATAGATCCGGTTTCCAAATACGTTCCGGATCGGTAAGTACTAAATATTTTATCTGACCATTTTGATCATCAAATTTAAGACGATTATCATTCCATTGTTGACGAAATGTTACTTGACAGGCATATTCCTATATTATGATTAATAATATACAAACAGAAAAATGAAAATGAAATGAATTAATTATCATAATCGGATATATAAACATTACAAATGATCAAATGAATAATTTAAAAATTAATTAATTAATTACAAATGCAAATTATCAAAGATCAAAGATAATATGATTAACGACAACAACAACAACAACAAAATTAAGAGTAACGATAAAAATTACAACCCATATCACAATGATGGGAAAAGTTAAAATAATCTAGATCATTATGTTTATTTTAAGTTTTTTTTTTAAAAAAAAAGAAAATTTTTAAATTTTATGATTTTTTTTTCTTTTTCTTCATCAGAAATTATAAAAAAGTGCAACAATTTATCTTTAATATCGAGCAAACTTTTTTGTTTCGAACATCTGTCCTGAGCATGTTCAATTCGAATGTTTTTGAATCGTTCGAATTGACTATCCATCCATCCATCCATCCAATATGATCAATATCGGTCAATCAGAAAAAGAAAAAAGAAAAAAACCTCGATTCGATGATGATAATGATTGGCAACCATTTTTTTTTTGATTCGATTATAACAATTGAAAAATATTGATCATCATTATTAATTCAATCAACAAAAAAAAACAATAAAATAACAATTTTGCCAACCAACCAAAATCATTTGCATTTACATCATCATTATATCAATGATTTTTTCTTTGGTTTTTCTTGCTTCTTCTGTGTGTGTGTGTGTGTTTGATTGATTTTTCTAATTTTATTAGAATTAGATTCACATCACGAAATGTTGAATTGAATTAAACAAAACAAAACAAAACAAAAAAATTAGCCAAACAACAAGGATGTTGGAAAAAAATCAACTTAACAATAGACACACACACACACCTAAATCTAATAATCGACTATATAGACACAACAAGTCAAAAAAAAAAAGAAACAAAATGGAAAGTTGACGGAAATTGAATACACTAAAGAATTGATTGTCGAGAGAGATGAATATATGCAGCTGTCAATCAAAATGATGGTTTCAGTCATCATCATCATCATCATCATGATATAAAGATGTTATCCACCAATAAAGTTCATTGTTAATTTTTTGAATTCAGTAAAAAAAAAGTAAGTAAATGAATGAAATCTATATTCATGTTTGTCGACATTCAAAAAAAACGAAAAAGAAAAAGTTTTTCATCACTGATCACCACTGATCATCATCATCAAAAGATTTAAAACTTCCGCGTTCCATATGAGCATTTTGATTCCTTGTAAACAAATTTTTTTTCCTTGTAAATTTGGTTCATCGTTAACCGAAAAAAAAGGAAAATTGATGAGAACAAATGAATGAAACACACACACACACACAAAATGTTTCAAAATGAAGAAAATTTTGTTTGAAAACTTTTTTAAATTTGGTCATCAATACATAATGACAATGTTTTTTTCTTTGTTGCTGAAACCAATATGGTAAAAAAATGAATTGTTCAATTATAATTTTTTTGATTTTTTTAAAAAAGTTTTTTATATTCAAAAAAGAAAATAGGGAGACTATTTCTACTCATTTTTTGATTATCTCTCGATGAAAAGGAAAAGTTTTTGTTGTTGTTGAAACTTTGGCCCATTGAACCATTGCTGTACTGCTGATGATCATCATACAATACGCAACACACACACACCCATTACGTTTTTAAAAAAAATTTTCACAACAAAACATTCCATCCCCTTTTGACCACCCATTTGAAACCCAAATTTATTGATAAAATTGAATTCATTGTTAGCTTGTGAGAAATAAATGGTGCAACTTGAATAAATATTGAAAAAATAGATTTCATTTCAATCAATTGGATCGATATTGGATGTTTCATTTTTTTAAAATGAAAAAAGAAAAGAAATTTTCCATTTTTGAAAAACCACCATTATCATCATTATTGTTTAATTTGTATATGTCATAATGAGGTCGGTAGGTCAATCATCATCATCATGATCAATAATTAATCATAATAACATTAACACCTTTTTTTTCTGTGATATAATGGATTCTCATCAAACTTTAAACAAACTTTGTTTCTCTATGTTTTCTATTTAATGGAGGTGTGTGTGTGTGTGTGTGTTAGTGTTAAATGTATGTAATTATAGATTATTATTATTATTATTTAAATGTCTACCTTTATTTTTCGTTATTTGCTTGTTTGCTACTTGATC
>ERZ500997.211-NODE-211-length-16258-cov-10.331852_pt1 | contig 16258 bp, 9 predicted proteins | sample MGYA00248826_ERZ500997 | MGnify/ENA primary metagenome ERZ500997 (study PRJEB25958, sample SAMN03398524) | human skin metagenome | study: EMG produced TPA metagenomics assembly of the Human Skin Microbiome Metagenome (human skin metagenome) data set.
TATTCGATATCAACAACAATTGTTGATTATCGTAATCATCATAATCAATATGATCAATGGTCTTCCATTCAATAATAATAAAAATCGATTAAATAAAAGACAATCCTCTACTACTACTATTACAGGTAAGTTTGTCAAATATTCATTTGAAGAAGAAAAAAAAATTTAAATTGATAAATTCTGGTTTTGTGATTATCATTATTTTTTGTTCATGCTCTGGTTTTTTATGGATGTTTTCTTTGGCTATTTTTCCTGTCGTTTTTCAATAAGATTATCATCAAATTAATTAATGAAATAAATTATTTTCAAACCATTTTTTTTCAATGATAATAATTCTTTCATTTCATTTCATTTCGTTTCACAAGATTCGAAATGGTCAATTATGATCATCATAATGGTTGTATCTCTATGTATGTGTTTGTGTGTGGTTTTATTTAAAAAAAAAACATTTCGTTGACATTCCAATATTCGTTACCCTGTAAACACATTCAAAAAACACACACACTGAGAGATGGAAATTGTTCAATATGGCTAAATTGATGGTGCCGAACAGAAAAAATAATCACTATTCATTATGCCGCATCAATTTTAATAACATGCAATATCTTTCTTCATTTTCTTCATTTCTACACACATATAATATAAATCGACTATCAAGAATCATCATAGATTTCATTATCATTATTATTTGACATGGTCAAAAAAAGAAAATTGAATGAAGCAAAAAAAAAAAGCCAAAATGAAAAACGAAATCGAATATTGCCTGTTGATTTCAATCATTAAACAAAAAATATATATCTTTTTGAGCTGTTATCACGATAAAACATCTCATTTCTATTGAGCACCATAATTTATTACACACACACACATAGCACACAGCACAAACACCGTCCATATGGTGAACATTCTTATGTGATGTGATGTGTGTGTGTGAATTCAACAAGTTTTATTCCGATTTAAAATTGAAAATAAATATTGCCTTTTTCACATGTGTGTGTGTGTGTTTCGAATGAAATTCAGTGGCCAAACTTTAAGCAAATAAAAATTTTTTAATTATAAAATTCAAAATATCATGATTCAAGAATGATATCTTTTGATATATATCGACGACCATCGTCATTTTGATTCATTTGAATTTTCATCCAGGACAGCGAGATAGATAGATAGGTTCACTGACTTGTCACATACACACAAAAAAGTCGAAATGATGTAATTTTTTTTTACATTTTCATCATAACAATATGTCATTTACAGATTTTTTTTTGTCATTTTTTTTGCCGGCCATTTCTGGATTCTCATTCCCCTTCTCTCCTTAATATACGATGTGCCAATTCTGAATTAATTGAATAACTGATATGATGGTAACTTTATCTAGATTTTCATATTTCGATTGACTTGTTTACCGTCATTTTTGTTATGGTGGTGGTGATTATATCATAACAATAGCGATTTGATGATAACGGTTATTAATATAAAAATCGGGTTGATATTCACAAATTCGGTGTGTGTGGATATTTTTATCATCATCAGTTTGAGGTTGACATTTCCTTTAGTTCATTTCCTTTTTTTTCATTATTTGACTTTTGGTTTGATTCTTTCTTCTTTTTGGTTTGGTTTTTCATTACATATCATTTGCCCATTATAAAATTTTTTTTCGTTGTCATGTTTCGTTTTGTAGTTTCTCTCGGTTTATTTTTCTTCATTCAAGTCATCATAAAGTTTTTTTTAAAAGATTTTTTTCATTTTGTCGTTTTTTAATGAGCTATCTAGCGACTAAAAGTCTGTTTTGGTTGTTTGGTTTAGGTTGAAGAATTGTGTATATAGAGATCGTATTTGTATTTTAAAAAAAATATTGAGTTTTTTTTGCTGGCTGGTATTGATAGTTATGCTTCGTTGTTGTTGTCATAAGAGAAAAAAAAAATATCGGATTTCATCATTTGGATTGCATAAGGATAATATTTTTTCTTTCTTCTCCTGCTTTCTTTCTTTATTTCTTTTCTTGAATCAAGCACATAGGAGTAACATGAACTTTGTATTGAAATTTTATTTTATTGAAAAAAATTTTTGCATTTTTTCACTGCTGCTTCTCTGTGTTTTCGTTACTAATAATAATGATAATTATCCAAAACAAAACATTTCTTCCAATCACATTACATCATTATCAATGTGTTTTTTTCACTAAAAAAATGCCTAAATAATCCATAAATCGATAATGTTTTTGTTTTATTAACGAAGACGACGACTACGACAAAAAATCATAAAATTTTTCTTTACAATCAACTGGATGAATTGTTTCCAGATTTGTATATATGAGAAAAAGTTAATTTAAACCAAACCAAAATAACAATTGACAAGATTTTCTGTTGTTTTTCGTTTTGGTTTTCAAATTGAAAAATTGAACAAAATAAACAGACCATATATAGCCATACTGATGATGATCTGATGACCAAATTAATTAAACTTTAATTATATACACACAGCTGAACATTCAAAAGAAAATCACTAGCCATCGTCATCATCATTATCATCATCTGGCTATAAATTTTAAACAATCAAATGAGATTCTAGTTGCCCAAAACGAACATGTAAAAAAATAATAATAAAAATTGGAGCGTACATGTGTGTGTTGTGTAAATCTCTATGTCCATACCGAATCTAAAGTCACGCCAAAACTATCAAAAAAAGAAAAAAAATCTAATGAGCAGCCCTCAGCTGCTGTTTTTTTGTGGCTTTGTTTTAATATTCATCCAGAATCTTCATTTCACTATGCTCATTTTTTTATATTCGTATTTGCTAATTACATTCGCCATCACACACACACACTAACTTTATTCACAAATTCAGAAAAAAAATGAAAAATTCTTTATAATGAATTGGGCGAGAGCGAGCGAGCGATAGAAAATTCAAAAGTCATAATTTTCCTTCTCACTCTGATAACCAAAACATGAAATTATTATTTTTTCATGAACAAAAAATAATTGAAATTTCAATTAACTTCTGTCATACACCAACCAACCAACTTGGTTTCAATATTTACATTTGCAGAATGTTTTAGTCACTGAAAAAAATTACATTTCCTTTTTTGAATTGTAAAAAAGTTATAATTTCGGATTATAGTCAATTCTTATAACACACACAGGGTTATTGTCATCGATATTGATATAATCAGTAAGTGACAATATTTTTTTTCATCAAAATATGTGTCAATCAAATGGGATTTTATTCTTGCAGCAACGAAGAAAAACATGACAATCAAATTGTATTGTGTAATGTTTGTGCTGTGTTGTTGTTCAATATGTTTTTTCCCTTTTTTTTATTTTTTCCGTTGTTCACCTTATCATCATCATCATCATGGTCAATTTGAAAAAAAAAAATTTTACGAAAACCATATGCCGCCAATGACCATGCAATGTGTGTGGCTATGTTTTTGCTTTAGTTGACCGGAGAGGAAATTTTGATGAGAATCTATGATGATGATTGAGAACAACCAACAACCAAGCAATCCATCCATTTTATGGAATTATATGTTGGTTTTTTGTTTGTTGCCCGATTATACCCATTCACTCTTTTTCAATAGCCTTTGATCCGAGGTATTTACAATCTAAAAAAAAAATGCTAAATGCGATTATTATTGTATAAGATTTGAATGTTTCTATCTGATTTTGCCATCCCTTTTTCCCTGTTTAAAAAAACTCCATTCAAAACACACACCGTTAAAAGTTACAATAGAAAATGAGTTAAACACACAGAGAGAGAAAGAGATTGTCCAATTTAAAGTTTTAATCCTCTCTGTTTTTTTCACTTAAATCATCAAAAAGTGGACGGTAAAGGGATTAACCTCGAAAAATGAAAAAAACGGAATCGTTCAATCATAGATTTGAAGATTTAATATCATAAATATTCTAAAAAGCCAGCCTGTCCAGCGGAACACAAGATGGATTAATTCTGTGTGCGTTGTATTTGAATTTGTGAATGTATGTTTAGAGTGTTGACAATTTAAATATATACATATTTGGCGCTCTTTTTTTCTTTCTCTGGTTTGAAACAGCAACAACAGTCAATATGAAAATCAGACTGGAAATATTTGAGCCAAACAGGGAAAGAAAAAATGAATGATTGATCTATGCGCTTGGTTGATCATCATCAATGCTCTAAATAATAATAATAATAACAACCGAACAGCAGAACAACAATGACACGATAATCTTTAAATTCTATCATCTTTCTTCTTCTTCAAAAAGGTAGACCAATTTTCTCTCTGATCTTGAAGATTTTTACCATTTTGGATTTTAATTGCTACCTGTCGAGAGGTTGCCATCATCATCATCATCATCATCATACTGATGATGATGAGCATATAGACACTTGTTGTTGTTGTTATTGCTTGCTCTCTCTCTCTCTGTCTCTCTCTCTCCCACACTTTCAACAACAACAACATTTCTACAATTTTTACCTTTACCTTTACCTTTAGTTTTTATCCAACCAAACAGAAAAAAAATTTCCATTATTTTCGGTACTGTTCAACTTTCTTCTTCTTCTTCTTCTTCTGATTGAATGTTCCACAATGTTGATTCAATCTGACATTCAACATTTTGACCACATTCGTATGATGATGATGATCCATTTAGATTGACTTTTTTTCTGGTTGTTTTTGCTGTTGATGATAATGATGGCCACAATGATGATGAACATACATAGGTCAAAAAAAAGAATTGAAACATACAATTTATTCTTTCTTCAACTGACTGACTGACTTCGACTGACTGACTTAAGCTGTTTGTAGCCATTTATTTGTACAACTAATGTCTCCTTTCAAAAAAAAAAATTTCTGTCTTGCAAAACAAAAAAATTGAAAAATTGTTCAAATAACCATCATCATCATCATTCGAGCGGCAATAGATTTTCTCTATCTTTTTCTTGCTTTTTTTCCTTTAGCCAACCTCCTCCAAAAACAAAAACAAAAAAAAAAAAAAAAAAAAAATTATCTCATAGAAGGGAAATTCCATTTGAGAATATTTAATGTGTAATTTCTATTCCAATCTACAACATCATCATCTCATCATAATCGATTAGAAGATTATTTTCGACAATCTTTATCTCTCGCCTGATTTGATTTTGATTCGAAGCCAAAATAATAATAATAACAAAAACTAAACATTATCATCATCAACACCTACATATAAAAAATGTACACAATTTCCATGTGTGTACTTCAAAGTTTGTGGGCGTTTAAAAATCCTCTTTAATATCCGATATCAGTTGAAGATTTTCTTCCTGGAATTTTTTTTTTCGCTTTGGAATTTCACTCTGTTTTGTTTTTTTTAGTTCGCTCTCCTGTCATCATTATTTATTATAGTGTATTGAATTTTCCGAATTAAGTGAGAAAAAAAATCCAGTCCACTTTTCACATTTTCATTGATTGACCATCAAATTGGACAAACAAAAACAACCAAAAATACCGCCTTTACCGCCACCTCAACCATTTCTTCCTCCTCTTCCTCCTTCTCCTTTTCCTCATCCTTCAACGAATAATAATTCCTTTTCATCATTGTTAAATCGACCACCACCACCATCACCACAATCTTTGCCAATAACGAATAATAATAATCATCATTCAACAAAAATGTATCCCGCCAGGCATCCGGTAAGTTTTTGTTTTTCATTATTGTTGTTCACACTCCCCTACCACACACACACATAATAATACTCATAGAATTGGGATCGAATCGAATAGAATAATTACAATTAATATACTTGATCCAAATGTATGCACACGTGTTTGACGTGTGTATTATTATTTCCTTTTCCCCAATAAATGCCAATAACAGAATGATTCATTTTGGAAAAAAAACATAGTTTGTGACAAATATTTTCTGTTTTGTTTGTGTGCGTGTGTCCGTTAGTTGATTATGAACCATATATATGATAGACAAACAAAATGAAGATCAATCAGATCATTTCATCGTCATTATCAATTGACGACAAGCCAGAATAAAGTTGATACACGTGTTTCCATATATTTTGGATATATATCTCATTCTTTGTGTTGGTTTTCTGTGATTGTGTCATTTCTATAAAAAGTTCTGGTCCAACTATTCTATCGTCATGATTCGGTTATTTTCAATGTTTGTCGAATTTCTTTTTACTATTGAATTTGATTCAGTATGAGGGGAAAATGATGAGAATAGAAATAATAAAAGTCACGTGTTTCATTTCTTATTCATTTTTACATTGATCCGTAAATCTTGTATCGTTCCATTATTGGCCCATCTCCATCATTATGTTTGCGTGTGTGTGTGTGTGTGTGTTTGATGTTTATTTCCTAACTCTCCCCCCATCTGAACATCCCCAATTCTATTTTTCTTTTATATAAAGTTTTAAAGTCGCCATATCCCCGCTTATTAGTTACATGTTGCCTTTTAATGACACGCTTGGTTCTCACATAGTAACTAGACCGACCAACACACGCACCATACGCACACGTTCTTATGTGGAATACAAACATCCGTCCCCTCTATCACCCATTGTCAAATGATGATAAACCAAAACGCAAACTAACAATAACGATATTTTTTCTCTATATTTTGATTATATGTATCAATCTGATTGGCCAAACATTAGACACAAAAAAAACTGAAAGTTCAGGAATATTATCATCTGCAAAATTGAGATTAATCGACAATGATGATGATGATGATGATGACATGTAACAAACATAAGTGATTGAGTATGTGTGTATCGCACACGCAACACACACGCACGTGTTTCTACTGAATTTTCTGAAAATGAAATCTCTCTTATTTTCACTAAATGTGAAAATAAAATCGGATTTACAAATCGTATAACATTATGTATGCTCACATAATGCATCACCTTCTCGTTATCGCACGTGTTTGATCATCAAAATGCATAGACCCTTGACTAAAATTATCTCAAACATTTATTATTGAATTTTCTATATAACGCCCAAACATTTTAAAATAATGAAATTTTTCATTCATTATTTTAATGATTGATTTTTGTTGTTGTTGTTGTTGCCAAAATTGTATTGATTTTTCATTTTCATAATTTTGATTTTCTAATGCTAATGATCATGGAATATGATAGCACTTGAACCAGAAAATTTTTCGGTTGACAATTTTTTTTTTGGTTTTGGTTTTCGTCTTTATAAATTTTGAAAAACATTTTTCAAAATTCTCCGAAAATTCACTGAATTGAATTTCATTGTTTCGAAAATTATTTCGTCAAAATACTATCGTGTTAAATTTTTTTCAAAAAAAAATCCTTAATTGAATGGTAATTTTTTTCATGGTTCGTTCCACATTTTATTATTTAGGTTCTTAACGAAAAGACGTCATTTTTTTGTCTATTTTATTTCTGACTTTTGTTTTTTTTTCTTTAATTATATTTCTGATGGAAAATAAATGAGGATTACATTGTACCCAATAGAGTATTGTGCAATTTTTTCCAACTCTTATTTTTTTTTTTGGTTCTAAAGAACCAGGCAAAATAATTTCAATTTTTATGTTGATACTTTTTTTTTCACTAACTGGAATTCTATGGTTTTTTTCATGAAATATAATCCTTTTTTTTCATAAAAGTTTGAAAAACTTGTTTTTTTCTCTGGCTCTCATATATCTTTATGGCTTTATCTTAATTTTAACCCTTTTTAGGTAAATGCCAAACAGACAAACAAATAAAAAAATAGCCGAACATTTCAATAGCGATTTATGTCTTGATCGATGAAAAATCATAATTTTTTTCTGTAATCATTATTTATGAAAAATTTCTTTTCACTTATCTCACTCGTATACTTACATTCTCTCGTATTAATCATATCGAGTGAAATGTTTTTTTTTTCTTCTGAAACTCGATCCAATCGATGATAATAATGGTTCCTATTATTGAAATGATGACTGTGAACAATCATTACATACACTCATTCATTCACACCTAAAGAGAGAGATTTTATTTGGTCAACAAATTCAATATTATTTGTGATTGATGATATATATTAGAGAATAGGTTGGAAAAAAAAGTACAATTTCAACATTTTTATAATAAATTGCTATGTAAATATAGACAATTTCTTTTCTCTAGTTTTTTTTTGTTAAATAAGGCCGTAAGGCCTTTAGTGTGGATAAAATCCCTGGCGACAGCTTTTTTTTTACTTTGAATAAGTAATCTTGATAGATCCTTGCACACACATACACTTAATCCATGCATTCATTCAGTTAAAATAAATCCATTTTGAACATGTAATACTGTTGAATCTTTTTCAAATACTACTGGTGTTTTTTTGCTATATAGAATTAAATTTGGTCTCATTTTTTTTCCGGATTATTATTCTTTCAGTATCCAAATTGCTATTTAAATTGGAACTTTTTATACTTTTTTTAATATCAAGTTTAAATCATGGAAAAAATGGGGGGTGGTGTAGCAATATAATAACAAAAATCTCTTAAATCCTGTTTGTATAATAAGTTTGATAGTAACAAAAATATTACCAAATAATGCAGCTTTGGATTAGAGAAAATAGAGTTTTTCTGATAATGGGGAAAAGAAATTGTTGTTCTGGTTTAATTTCATCAAAGCGCTTGTCACAAAAAGCCCTTATGTGGATTTAGAGTAAAGGATATCTATGCATGATACAAATGAGTAGGGCTCGTTTTTTTCAAGATGAAAATGATGATGATGATGATAATGAAAAAGTTGACAACTTTCCACATTTAGCTTTTTTTTATAAATTTGATGAGGATTGGATTTTTTTGCCTTCCCCTTCTGATCACCGAAAGCTTTGTTAGTTTTTTTTCGTACATATTATTCCTGGATCACATACTTAGAAAAAAAAGACTTTGAAATTAAAGAGGATCAATCGATCCAATTGGGTTCTTTTATTAATGTTGAATGCAGAAGCAACAGCAACACAGCAGCTCTACAGAGCTTATTATTACTTTGGATCATTTTTTATGTGTTGGTTGTTTAGTTGGAACTTTTTGGATCAAAATATATACCGATCGACCGACCAATATAGACTTATTTTGTGTGATTTACACATGCAAGCGGGCAGCAGGTGTCGTGAATTACATACACATTTGCCATAGATTTTCTATTCAATTTATGTTTTCATACGTTGTGGCTGCTGTTGTTGTTGATGATGATGATGATGATGATGATCCTATTGTGAATTAATTTTCATGTTACAATTAGAATTTGTTGTTGTTGTTGTTGTTGTCGTCGTCGTTATTTGAAAATGAATTGTTGAATAGAAATGATGACAATAATAATGACTAACCGACATGACAAGTTTTCGATTTTTCTGTTTTGTTTTGTTTCCATTTTTTTTTCTCTCTCTCCCCTATAGATATAATGTGTTTTTGGAACAATATTGTTCTAGGGAGAGAGAGAGAGAGAGAAAGAAAAACCGTAAATTTTTATTCAATGAATCTAATTCTATTTAGGATTTTTTGTTGTATCTGTTTCTCGCTCTTTCTCTCTCAATCTTGATCGTTTGTCGATTGTCATTTTCATTTTATTTTTGTCTGTTTGTTTTGTTTGATTATTGGCTATTCGACCATGAATTATTTGGTCATGGGAAACATTGAATGTTTTACATACAATCCGAATCAATGGTACACCCTTATAACTGATCCAAAGTGAGTGTAAAAGAAGAAATGTGATCCATACAACAAATACCAAACATACAAACACGCTTGGTGATATTTATTGAAGCAGCAATGGTGGTTTGTAAACATTTTGTTTGTATTTATCCGCGGCATTCAAATGTTGTTTTTTTGTATCCAAATTTTATTTTATTTTCTCCAAATTTTTTTATGGCCCAACTATGTAGCCCGAATTGTTATTTTATTTTTCCCTATGATGATAATGATAATTTTTGGCAAATGCAATGACCACTCTTGAGCCAATCATCATCATCATCATCATGATAATGGGCCCTATTTTGCACTTTGACATTGCTTTTCCGTATTTTGGATTTTTTGTTTGCTTGCTAGAGTCATTCAATCACACTTGATAGAGAACTACACTACACTATCAATCGATTATTATTCTATTGAATCGAACATGACATGACCTGAAAAATGGTTGATTGATTTATTATTTTGTCCCTTGTGTGTTTGTGTGGACCTTTTTTTTGGAAAATAATGTATGTGTTCAATCCGGAGAGAGAGAAAACGAAACAACCCATAATAATCTGATAATTTTTTTTGGTTGGATCGATTTTTTTCTATTTGCGATTATGATTATCATTCATATGTGAATGAGGGGATAGAAAAATGAGTAAAACTCACGCATAGCACACACCCATTTATTATAATGTACACACGTTTTCTTTTGAATCTTTTTACTGATTTTTGCCGATTCGATTTGTGTTTTGTTGGGTACTCTCACTCTATTTTGTACGATTGATTTTTTGATTTTCATCATTTTCTTTTTCGTTTGTCACATCATTATTTTATTGCGCGTGTGTATCGTTTTGTTCCAAATGGAACAATAATAATCTCATTATCCTTGATCTTGGTACTCGGGTTTAAGTGATTAAATAACTTTGCCTCTCTTATTTATTGTCAATATTCGAAGATTTTTTGTTTTCATTATTGAAAATGAATGAAAGAAAATGGTAGGATCGAATTGTCTATTCGGTGACATTCGATCCATAATTATGGTTGGACCCAAAATCCAAGAAAAAAATTGATTAAATTCCATATAGAAAAATAAAGAACAAAAAAAATCTGCTGTGGTCGATGATCATCATTGATGATTTGATGCGTGTCAATGATTTTAAATAGGAATCGAATCGAATCAAATTCAATTCATTTAACTATAGCAACACAATCGTTTAGTTTCGTATTCTATTCTTACTTTATTTTCTAGGCTTATTATTATGGTGATAATCACACCATCAAAAGCAATGAAAGCAGTCATCATCATCATCATCAATAATAAAAAACACAGTAAAGCATCTATTTCGACAAATACACAGACAACTGACATTGTCTATCTATTTTCATTCTTTCCTCTTTTTTCAGGGGAAGAGAGGGGGTCACTGTTAATGGACTTGTTTTCATTGTCATCGTTCGACCGTTTCCACCGAGCAATTTTTTTTTTGCTTTTCATTCAAGTTTCGCTGTTTTGAAGGGTATAATAATAGCTACTATTGTTGTTGTTGTTGTTAGGTATTAATGATCCAAAATCCAATTGCTCATTCGATTTGAAACCGACGAATCGTATCGAATTGAACAATTCTGTTAGAATTGAACTACCATCACCACCACCACCACTCCTCTTATCGTTATTCTTTGTTCGAACAATGAAACAGACAAAGATAAACACACATTGTGTACACTAAATACATACTTGCAGCATTATATGCATAGAAATTTTTTGTTTTTGAAATTTGATTGTTTGAGACTAACTTTTTTAGTTCTTTATTAATTCTTTTGCCGATATAGAATATCATTATTATCATGATCATGATGATTATGATTATGATTATGATGATCATATTAGCTAGTATCGTTTACAATATATAATTTTCTTCTTTCTACTCTATTTCATCCGCCTTCCTATCATATTATATTTGAATCTATCTATCTATCTAGAATTATTATATAATGGTATAATTATAGTCTGTGAATTTGATGTGATTAGATGATTGTCTGTCTGAAACAGATGATGATGATGATGATTTGATGTGATGTTTTTGGGTCGCGCAATAGGTCGTATTGATTCGATTGATTTATTCAATTTTTTTTTTTGATTTGTTTTCTGTTGAAATAAGAAATAATTTTATTAATGAAAATATAATCACAAACAAAAATAATACAATGGTTAGAAAAAAGAAAGAAAACATTTGAATATATATGAAATAAATATTGTAGTGACTAAAGTTCAAACAATGAAGATGAAATGTTCATAGTAGTTATTTATAACAATCTCCCCTTAACTACTATGACCACAATTAGAAATTAAACATTAGTCATAATATTGAAATGATTAAGCAAATTTTTAAACGAAACAAACGATAAAGGTTTCGTTAACATATCAGCCAATTGCCATGCTGTTTCGACGTATTCAATTGTATATTTAGTTTGTTCAAAAATTTCAACCAACTTTTTGATTTCAATATCAAAGGATCTAGATTTTTTCATTTGACCACCTTTAAATATGTGGATCGTTGATTGGTTGTCGCATTTAAATTTCAAGAATACGTGAAAACCAATAAACTCAAATATTTCAAGAATCGGAACAATTGTTTTGTAGCCATCAAGAAGAGCCTTAGACTCAGCTTCGCAACTTGATACAGAAATTTTACGTTGCTTCATGCTACGCCAGAATAAAGAAGAATTACCACACTTAACGAAAATTCCACTGGTGGAATGACGTGTTGTGCCTTGTCCAAAACTAGAATCGGTGTATAACTCAAGATCACAACTTAACTCACCACAGACCAAGGTAGAATCGATTGTTCCAGCTAAATACCGGAGTATTTGCTTACATGCCTTGAACAAAGAACCAGTCGGCTTCGACATATACCTTGAAAGCCAATTTACAGCAAAACAAATGTCTGGCCTTGTTCGGTTTGCTATATACAACAGGCAACCAATAAGTTTTTGGACAGGAAGAGAATTATCAACTGGTTCATTATCATCATATTCATACAAAGAAGACATTGGTACTTTTGCGGAATGACAATTTGTCATGTTGAACTCTTCAAGAACTTTGGAAATATATTTGGATTGTGATAATTCAAAACGATCATGAAATTCAACAATGGAAATTCCAAGATAATCATTAACATTTCCAAGATCAGTTATTTCAAATTTAATATCCAGTTCATCAATAAGAGAATCGATATCAGATTCACTTTTGCCAGTGACAATAATATCATCAACATACAGCAAAAGGATTGTATCGTTACGTTTAAATAGACATCGATCTGTAGTACATCGAACAAATCCAATAGATTGTAAATGATTGGCGATAGTACGATACCATTGAAGAGGACTTTGCTTAAGACCATATAACGCTTTCTCGAGTTTCAGCAAGCCACTCCCCCCAAAACCTGGAGGTGGACGAACATATACTGGTTCATCTAATGGTGCATTGAGAAAAGCAGTCCGAACATCCAATTGACGCACCTTGTACCGACATGTTTTTGCCCAGCTCAGTACAATATTTGTTAAAGATCGATCGGGCGTGGGCGAAGCCGTATCATTATAATCAACACCCAATTGTTGTCGATAACCGCAAGCCACCAATCTGGCTTTATATTTACCGGTACGCTTTCTGGTAAATATCCATTTTGTTGGAATGGGACGGATGGAATCATCATGAGGAACTTTAGCAAAAACTTTATATTTTTGCAGTTGGTCAATTTCGGCATGGATAGCTTCACGCCATTTATCAGCATCCGGCATACCCAATGCTTCAGCGTAAGTAGCAGGTATGACATGTGAATTAACACACTTGAACCCAAAACGAATAGGAGGAACTCCCCTATTTTCTCTACTTAATTGACGTTGAACTGGTTGTTCATCATTATCAAAAGAAAGAGATGAACGAGTATCACTGAAATCATCATCTGGATTATAATCACTATCATGTTGATCAATCAAAGTCGATGATGATGATGATGGTGATGATGAAGGAGACATAATCGAAGTAGACGATGATGATGGAAGAAACGATGATTGCGATGATGTTGAAGGTAACACTGAAATATCATTGTTATCACTTGAATCAAAATCATTATCACTTTGTTGAGTTGTTGTATTTGTTTCATTATCACTAGTTATAGAATTAGAATGAACAAATGCAGATGATAACGATTCACCAGTTGAAGAAGAATCTGATGAATGATGATACGAAGATTGATTTGCTGAATCACTGCTGAAATACATTTCATTCTCAACAAATTTAACATCATGCATAATATAAATCGCATGATCAGTAGGATCAAGAAGACGATACATTGCTGGAGATTTCGTATAACCGAGGAAAAATAAACGTTTCGATGTTGGATCCAATTTGGATTCACGTTTGACTTTCGGTAGATGACCATAAGCAACACATCCAAACGTGCGAAGATGATTATACGTTGGCTTCTTATCGAAAAACTTCTCATAAGGAGATAATCCATCATCTCTTATCCAGATATTAATGAGACAAATGGCGGTGATCATTGTTTCCGCCCAATAATAATGCGGAACATTAGCAGAATTAAGTAATGTTCGTACAGTACCAAACACGGTACGATTCATTCTTTCAACAATACCATTTTGCTCTGGAGCATAGCCCACAGTTGTCTCATGTTCAATACCATTTTCAAGACAGAAATTATCGAGAGTTGAATTAACAAATTCTCGACCACAATCAGTACGAATAAACCGAACAACACGTTTATGACGACGTTGACGGAAATTGATGAAATCAATAATAGCTTCAGCAGCATCTGATTTGGATTTCAATGGTATACCAAAGCAGAATCGAGAATGATGATCGACAATAAGCATACCATACTTACAGCCGGAGACAGATAATGTTGGACTTTCCCACAGGTCAATATGCAGGAGTTCAAATAAACCAACATCTTTGTAGATCATAGGTAATTTATGTGATGAAGCGATAGATTTGTTTTGACAACATTCATGACAATTACCTAGTTTGTTATCAACTTCAGGATGATTGAAATGAACTCGATCCAAGATCGTTTTTCCAGGATGACCGAGACGATGATGCCATAAATTGAACATCTTATGGACTGGTTGATTAATAAGGACCCACAAACCATCATCGTTACGGGATGCTTCAGTAACAAAATCACCTTTGCGAATGGTAACCGTTGGATTTTCGGATTCACCATCGAAGATAATGGAATAACCATCTTCAAACAACTTTTGGACGGACAAAAGATTTGAATTGAAATTGCCAAATGCTACATTACTTAGTTGTAATTTATGACCATTATTGAGATTTATAATTGTACCACCCATTTTTTCCGATATAATAGGGCTTCCACCAGCAGCTTCAAAGACTGCAGATTTCTGCACTGGATGGATAAGATTTGAATCATCATTGGTTGCGTGAGATGTGCAACCGGAATCGATAATCCACGAATTACCATTGGGTAATCGGTTTGTACATTTTAAAACAACAGATCTAGCCTGTCGATTTGCACTGTTGGTGTTGGTGTTGGTAGCACTAGTACCAGGTCGATTGGTTTGAGGCACATTTTTAGTTTTGTGACCATCATCCCAAAACTTAGTGTGACACTGGTCGACTGAATGTCCATTTCGATGACAATATGTACATTTTAATTCAGAACGATTAGAAGATGATGGTTTCGATGATTTATGAAACGATTTTTTCTGAACTGCTGCTTTGGCAGCTTGTTTAATGATGGATTCAGAATCTTGTCGTTTAGTCGACAAAGATGACGATTTATTCTTTTCATCTTCTTCAACGAATGCATTAATAATGTCTTTCATTGTGATTTTATCACGTGATGTCAACCGGTCAGCGAGACGATCAAATGATGGACGTGGTAACAACGATATAATGAGAACACATCTTGTGCTTTCATTTAGTGATACCCATTCAGATTCTAAATCTTCGAATCTGGCGGTCAATAATTCACTCCATTTTCGAAGAGTACCACCATTATACGTTGTCTTAAGCAACGTAGTAAATTTACGCACAGATGTAGCAAAGGTATCCTTCTCGAATCTAATCATATAAGACCAGACTTGAAATACCGTTTTGCAATGTTGTACCAATTCGATAGTATTTGGATTGAAGGTGAATATAATAAGGCCATAATACCTGCAGTATTCTATATACTCAGGTTCTTGTGGAGAGATTTCTCGTTTAAGGTAATCTCCCTTACCACAAGCTTCGAAAGCAGATCTGACCGTATTTATCCAAGCTTTGACATTATTACCATCGTATTTTGAAACTTGACCAAAAACAAACGTTTCAGTCAATTTGGAATCTTGTTTTCCCGAATCTTGAGATTTTGACATTGAAGCAATTGCAGAAGATAATTGCTGAAGAACCAATGAAAGATCGGGTGTATTTGTTTTGTTACCAGACATCTTAGTAGTTGAGAAAACAAAAACAAAAAAATAAAAACAAGACAAAATTGGAGAGGCGGGAAATTATGAACCACGCTCTGCTACCAAATGTTGAAATAAGAAAATAATTTTTATTAATGAAAAAATAATCACAAACAAAAATA
>ERZ500997.212-NODE-212-length-16203-cov-8.459438_pt1 | contig 16203 bp, 14 predicted proteins | sample MGYA00248826_ERZ500997 | MGnify/ENA primary metagenome ERZ500997 (study PRJEB25958, sample SAMN03398524) | human skin metagenome | study: EMG produced TPA metagenomics assembly of the Human Skin Microbiome Metagenome (human skin metagenome) data set.
ATAATCATTAAAATCGTTACTTCAATCAATGTACAGATGATTATTATTAGACATTCAGATCGTATTCGAATTTTTTAATTCGGTATTTTTCCCGTTGAAACTGAATTTTTTGAGTTTTTTTATTATGATTTGGCAAAAAAGTAAAATTTCACCTGAAACAAATCGTTGAATATACAATGGTCAGCATCACAAATCATATTGAATTGAATATTGGCGTTACCGAATATATCACATTTTTCAGGCATCCATTGAGAATGAATTTTATTTGAATCAGTTCGAGTCACAAATTAAACAGAAAAAAATGATAATTTTAGTAACAAGAATGAGCGAAAGTCGAAAATATTGGAGTTATTTCCCTTAATAGTTTTTCAAATGTTATTTCGATCATAACTGATCGATTGACATGGTCAGTCATTGTGAAAGATGAATGCCATTTATTATGCAATAACCGGATCGTTTGTTTATTTTGTCTATGATATGCGAATCGAAATATAAATGATCATCTATGGATTTGTTTGTTCCGCATTCAATCATCATTCATCAAATTCACATTGATGAATATTGTACATGAATGTATCGCATCATCGACAATTATGATGATAAATCGATCGATTCAAGGAGAGAATCAAAGTTTGAAATAGCACACACACACACACCCATTTGGCTACTTAGCTAGAAAAGGTGCAGATCATATATGGCGAAATATATGAATAAATTTTTCAACAAACAAAAAAGCAGATTTTAATTACAAAGATCACTCAAAATAGTTTCAATGGCTTCGGCAAACGTTGCAGCAATTAGTGTTGGTGATTGATTGATTTTGTTTTCATCACCTGGTCGATATTTTCCTGTTCGAACCAATATACCTTTCATACCTAAGGCCATGGCTCCTTCAATATCATCGCGAACATCCTACATGATTCAATATAAGCAATAAAAAATTTGTAAGCCGATCAATTTGATTAAAGAAACTTACATCACCGATCATAACAGTTTCATCAGGTTGAATATTTGCATTCAACGATTGGAGAGCGGAAAGGAAAAAATTACGATCAGGTTTACCCACCACTTTAATGTCTTCAGGTTTAATGTCGGCACCATAAGCTAAAGCTTTGACAAAAGGACCTGGACCAAGTGCTAAACCTTTAGTCGTTCTATAATATCGACCTTGATGTATAGCCACTAATCGGGCACCGTTTAATAATTTATCAAATGAATCGTTTAACGTATCATAATTAAATTTTGATGGTGCCAGTCCAACAACTACTGCTTCACCCTTATTATTATCAACTAATTCTTTAGTTACATCCTGAAAATCTTCCATGGCGCTATCTTCAAGCAATAAATGCGGTCGAAGTTTTTCATTCCGTATAAAATCTCTAGCCGCGATTAATGATGTGAATATTTCATTTTTTTCAATATCAAATCCAATGGATTTCAAGCGTTCATAAAGAAAATTTTGGCTCTCTTTTGTCGTATTTGTAACAAACTTATAACGAAGACCAGATCTACGTAATCTACATAATCGAAACATTAATAAAGCATCTCAATTAATAAAAATTTGAATTCAATTTAACCTTATCAATGCATCAATTGATCCGACAATTTCATTCGATTCAATATGAATCGTGCCGCTTAGATCAATAAGAACTGCTTTTAATTTGCAAAACATTTCCGATCACTCACAGTTTAACTTACAACTGGTTGTTATGAACTTGAATAATTTATTTTCAAAGAAATTCAAGGGTAAAATTAAAATTAAAAATAGGTATCAACATACGAATGGAATACAATTGTTTATGAATGGTACTTCTTACTGCGCGCTCATTGCAGTGTTGTTGGCGCCAAAAATATCAATACATTCAAACAAAGAAAAAGCAGACACACGCAACCGTGTACTTTTAAATTTTAAATTCCATTTTTTTATAACCTTTTAATAAGTTTTTTTTCAAAAATGTTGATCAGAGATTATGAAAAAGATAAAGAAATTATTCGTAAAGTGATTCTTGGCCCCAACTATACAGACAAATTAATCAAGATCGCTGATCGAGAAGAAATTATTTTGTCTATCGATTTGGATGATGTTGAAAAAGCTGATCCAGATTTTTGTACTGCTATCGTTAGCAATACGAAACGATATTTACAATTATTTTGTCAAGTTATTGATGAAGTTTTGCCAGATTTCCGTGTGCGAGAAACTGTTTCCAAAGATAAATTGGATGTATTTATTGAACATCGTATTCTAGCCGAGATGCGTAATCGTCAAGAAGAAAATCAAGCTGATTCAACTGCACAGAACATTACCACTAAATATCCACCAGAATTAATGCGTCGATATGAGCTTTATTTCAAACCACCAACAACACAGAAACCGATTCCTGTTCGCCAGGTACGAGGCAAAGATATCGGTAAATTGGTTTCAATAACTGGTGTTGTTACTCGTTGTGCCGAAGTGAAACCATTGATGGTAGTTGCTACCTATACTTGCGATTCATGTGGCTCGGAAACTTATCAACCAATCGGTTCACAATCATTCATGCCTTTGGAACGTTGCACTAGCCAAGAATGTAAATCCAATAAAACCTTCGGCCGATTAAGTCTTCAATCTCGTGGTTCGAAATTTGTTAAATTTCAGGAAATACGCGTTCAAGAACATAGTCGCGATGTCCCTGTCGGTAATATACCTCGTAGTATTAGCTGCATTTGTCGTGGTGAAATGACTCGACAATGTGCACCTGGTGATCACGTGAATATATCCGGCGTATTCTTACCAATTAATCGAACTGGATTTCGACAAATGGTCGTTGGTTTGCTAGCTGATACATACATCGAAACGCATTGTATTTCAGTCACGAATAAAACATTGGAAGAAGAGGAATACGATATGACTGATGAAGAATTTATCCGAATGATTGAAAATGAAAACATCAATATCAATCGATTGGCAAGCAGCATTGCTCCGGAAATTTATGGCCATTTAGATCTCAAAAAAGCTTTACTTCTATTATTAGTCGGTGGTGTAGATCAGAACAGTGCAGGTATGAAAATTCGTGGAGCTATCAACATTTGTTTGATGGGTGATCCTGGTGTCGCAAAATCTCAATTGCTTGGATTTATTGGTGAGTATTTTTTTACTAAAATTTGATCATTCGTTTAATTTTACTTCGAATAACCAAGATCGAGTTGCCACGCGAAGTGTTTATACCAATGGGAGAGGTTCCTCGGGTGTTGGTTTGACTGCAGCTGTCATAAAGGATACAATAACAGGAGAATTTGTCCTTGAAGGTGGTGCCTTGGTATTAGCCGACCAGGGCATTTGTTGTATTGATGAATTTGATAAAATGCTTGAAGGAGATCGTACAGCCATACACGAAGTCATGGAACAGCAAACAATTTCGATTGCTAAAGCTGGTATTATGACCACCTTGAATGCTAGAGTATCTATTTTGGCTGCTGCCAATCCAGTATATGGGCGTTATAATACTAAAAAATCAATTGAACATAATATTCAACTTCCAGCAGCTTTATTGTCTCGTTTCGATCTTTTATGGCTGATTACTGATCAACCGAACAAAGATAATGATTTTAAATTGGCCCAGCATATTGCTTATGTGCATCAAAATTGTGCGGAGCCAAAACTTCAATTTGAACCATTATCAATCAAAGTCATGCGTCGATTTATTCAGATTGCTCGTCGTCATAATCCAGTGATACCTCCACATCTAACTGAAGATATTGTTGCTGCATACATTAATATGCGAAATGATGCCCGAAATAATCAGAATATGACTTTTACTTCGCCTCGAACATTATTGGCCATTTTACGTCTATCGACTGCTTTGGTTTGTTATTAAATTTTTAACAATACAACTAATCTTATACTTTTTCTAATTTTTTTTCCATTAAAAAGGCAAGGATTCGACTTGCAGATACCGTTGATCGCGTCGATATTTGTGAAGCTATGCGATTGATTGCCGCATCCAAAGCTTCAATACAACCTAACCAGGAAGATAAACCCACTGTATCGAAAAATACTAAAATCTATCAAATCATTCATGATATGGCTGAAGATCGTGTTGTAAATATGGCCGATGCCATTGAACGTTGTACGATTCTTGGATATACTAATGATGATATCGAAGAAGCCATCGAAGAATTTGAAAACAACAACATGTGGAGTGTTAGCAAAGACGGTTCTCGTATTCTTTTTGTCTAACCTTTAATGATTTAAAATTTGTATTTTAATTTTTTACTCGATAAAAATAAATGGATTTCAATTATTGAAAATTTACACTTTGAATTCTTTTCATTCTCACAAAGGATTAAGGTCTATTATGTGAATAAACGTACTGTATTGGATGAGATGGCAAATAACCATGGTCGATTTGGATGAAATAAACATTGCAATATTTCTGTGTGTTTTTTGACATTTTGAGCTTTCAATACTTTCACAGGAACAATTAGAGCGTTCTGTAAAAGATCATTATAAACCATTCCATGACATATTACAACTGTTCCATCATCCGAAGATGAGGCAAACAATGGATATTTACGATGGAAATCAACACAACGAACAGCTTTTTTGTGATAACGCATTGTTTTATATGGTTTATCCGAAAGATCCAAATCGAACCATTGAACACGTGGATCCATACTGCTAATGATAATATTATCACCTCCAGGATGAATAGCCATGCTAGATATTTCATTACAATTGGCTAATAATTTCTTTGTCATTTGTTGCTTGATCAGATCATAGATTCGAATAGTTCGTTTAGTTGCGACGAAAAAGTATGCTTTGGTGGGATGGAATTTCACATATTGAATAATATCTTTTATTTTCTTGAATGGAACCTGTGATTTCATTCGAGAAAGATGATGAATTACAATCGACCTATTGGCAGCTTGAGGCATTATTGTAGAAAAATATTCGCCTGCTGCATGCCATGTCAATTGTTTTATTTCGAAATCATGTACAATCATTAAACGTATGCCCTTACGCCAATCTTCAGCATCATTTTCTGGGTGAATGCGTTTCCAATGGCAGACTGGATTTTCTTTCTTTTTCGGCGTCTGTGATTCTTCTTCAACAATTGGCCCATCGTCATCATCATTAGTTTCTGGATTTAAATTTTCAAAATATTGATCGGTTTGTTGTACTATTTGTCGTTGACCTAAACCAATATTGATAATGTAAACAATATTTTCCACGACAATGGTCACAATCGATTTGTTTGCAATCGGAAACCACGATATATTGCTGATAGGTCCGGGAAAATCGAGTGTCTTGAAGCATCGACCAGTTAGTATTTCCCATATTTTAACGACACCAGCTTTATCACCAGAAGCCATATATTGGCTTGATTGCTCGACAGTAATGCAAACGATATTTGCTTCATGTCCACTATATACCATTGATTGTATGGATGGAAAAGGTTGCAAATCTGATGGCTTAGGCAATTCTGGTATAAGATCTTCTGGATTAACTCGAATACGGTTCTTTCGCACACGAGGACAAAGATAAAGATCTAGTGATCGTTCAAATCTTTCTTTGATAAAATCAGGATAAGCTGGTACTTGACGCAATGAATTATAATTGCGAGGTATAAAATTAATTTTACGATCTTCAGGATCTTGTTCTAGCCAATCTTTTTCTTCTTCTTCAGTGAATAAATATTCAGGGGGAGGATTGTAAGATTCTTCGTGACCAGGTGGTTTTGGCTTAGGTGCTGGGATATATCGATCTAATCTTGGGTTTTTGCCTTCTTTTTCCCAAAGATCATAATTAAATTCGAATGGTTTCGGTTTCTTAATAATCGGTTTTGGTTTGAATCGAGCTTTTTTAATGGCTGATACTAATTTGCTGACCAATCTTTTTTCTGATAATGATGGAATAAAAGCTGCTTTTGGCTCTGGACGATTTGTAACGGGATGAATCTGTTTTTCATACGTGAAAAAATCTATAAACGATTCATATGGGTTATATGTCGGATCGGGACATTTAGCATTTCGAATTCGTTTAACAAGATTAACATCCTGATCACTGAGCACTACTTTTTGTCCAGTAAGATTATCTTTAACGGTACGCCAATAATTCGGATCATCAATTTGATTCAAAAATTCCTGAACTTTATCATCATTTTTAGGTTTGATAATCTTACGTCCATCAACATCATAGCCAATATGAACATAATCTTTATACCATTCGTACGGAATATTTCCGATAGTATTGAGAACATCCTATAAATAAATTTAGTTAGAATTGATTGAATTCAAACAATCATTTCATTTCAAAACCTCTTCATCAGATGAATCGTATTCATATTCATCAATTTCGGCCTTATTTTGTCCGGTAAACATTGGTTCGGTATCGTTTCGAATACTTTTTACATCATGCTTATTTTTCAAAGCAGGATCAGCTTCTTCACCATTTTCTGGCGATATTTTAGTAAATATGTCTTCTTTCTCATCAGAACTGGAGAATTCAACCCCCTCATCATCACTAATATCCTGAAGGGTTATCTAAATTTAAAATAAAAAATAAGGATCATAATCTATAGTTAAAAACGACTTACATTATTTTTTACGTCTTCAATTTTACCTGATAACGATTCATCTTCGTCAGTATTATCATCGCTATCGTCTTCTTCGTCTTCATCGGTTTCATATTCTTCATCGTGGTCGTCTTCTTCTTCTTCTTCCGAACTTGTTTTGACAACTTCATCTTCGGGAATTTTACGTTTAGTTGATTTTTTCATCATTCAATGTTGGTTGGACAATATTAATATCAAATCGCGAAAAATACTCGAGGTTCAAAAAAGCGAAAATCGAGACCGCACGTGGATCACATGAATTGATGAATAAAGTGCCGGTCATAATATACGTCTCGCAATGTGCAAATCATTACTTTCAAAATTTTATTATCTTATGGATTTGACAGTAAAAAAAGAAAGTATTCAACAATTTTTTAACTTCGGTAAATTAATTTAATATCTTTCATAGTGTGGGATCAAACCTATATATCTTATCAAGTAGAATAAACCTATAGTGACGGATATGACAAACAGAAAATAGACATAATTCATTGATGAGTTTTTGCTTGATATCTCTAAGTTTTCGGTTGTTTTGTTTGATAGCGATTTATCAGTTCCATTAAGTGATATATTATCATCGAAAAGTGTCAAATTTCGAATATTGTCAAACATCGATGATAAAGGAATCTGGCTTACTGATCTTTGAAATCCAGCGTATGCAATCGGATATATGGATTGAAGAATCCATTCTTTGTTATCATTCGATAGCTCAAACCATTCGGACTTGTTAATCAAATGTAAAAGATTGAACAGAAATTTATTAGTCATTTTGATTAAATTCTGACATTCTTTATAATTCGATAGATTAAGATGATCAATAAAATTCTTTGATAATGAATGTGATAGACCAAATGTTTTTACGAATCGTTGTGCGCAATCCTTTTCGGTTGACCCGAAAATATTTTCAAATCTGATAGCATTAATTATAGATTTTATGGGTTCATTCGTTTCATTCAAAATCTGATATTTAAGTAAAGGCAACAAACGTGATGCTATATTTCGTCTATCTTGCCCATCCAATTCTTTCCAACGTGAATGAGTTGATTCAAGTATTTTTTGATTTAGAAATTCAATAAAAGAACGGCAAGAAAGATTATCATTTAAATTTTCTGTAATAAGATTTTGAATGTTTTCACTAAAATCTTCGCCAAATTGAAATTTATTTTCAATCATCTCTAGACACGACATATTATCAGCGATGGAGTTCTTGCCAAAAGCAATAATAATGAAAATCAATAAATAAACATACATTCTTTAACTATTTGATTACTGAATTATAAAATTCATGAAACATTTATTTATTCCTTTTATCACACATAACAATAATGTAAATTCAATAAATAATAATATTCGCTAACTAAATTAAAATTTTAAAAATACAATTTGAACAAGAATAATTATGGTGATGAGAAAAATATTGCCAAAATTTGTATGGGCAAAATTATCGCCATTCATATCAAGCTTTACCGTTGTTGTTCTTGTTTGATTCGGCGATGATGTAGTTGAATCGGTCGTAGTAATCATCGTGGTGCTAGTAGTTGAAAACGGTGGCAAGGAATTGGTGGAAACAATTGTGCCCGATCGATTGAAAATATTTTCCATTTTATGATCGGATTGAATACTTTCCGTTGTCGTGACCAATTTTTCTGTGGTTGGCAATTTTGTGGTCGTAAAATCATGTAATCGAATTTTATCTATTCGAGAATGATTTGATGGAGGTGAAGTTACATTTTGTTTCATAGTTATATTAGTAGAAGGATTAGCTTCCTGTTCATCAGACTTGAAGATGATATATGTTGTATATAGTTCTTCATTGTAATAGCTTGGAGTGGTAGTTTGGACTAAACTTTGAACAATCGGTTTGATATCTTTTGTTTCAACAGTAGAGTTGTTACCCAAATTGAATGATTCAAAGAATGCATCAAGGTATTCATTCTTGTTGAATACACCATCGTTGTCAACGTCTTTGTTGGCAGTAGCATTACCGAAACCATCATCGAGTGCTGAAGATAAATTCATCAAATTACAAGAAAAAAGAAAAATTAAAAAAAATTTTGATGAAATCATGATGATAATCAAGTTGAAGGAAAAACAACCGCGGTATCGCGATAAATGCAAGTCAGAAAATTTCAAAACAACTTATATAGAACAATTTACCCATCTTCAATCGAATGAATCGAGTCATAATGTTAAAATATCAACGACGTTATATTTTTCAACCCATGAGATGTCTAAAAATTTTTTTTTTGAAATCATCAAAATAAAGGCACATTATTTTTTTTACATCCAAAGTTTTTTGATTGATTGATTTTAACAACTAAGTAAAATATTTTATTGTTTCCCAAATTATGGCTCGTATTACCATCATCATCATCATCATTATTCTACCTTTGGTCATTACTTCGGATCATTTGATAATCAACTGTCAACGATCAATTCGTATGGAAGGTGATGAATGTAAAAACAATGAAGACATGGAATGTCTTGATCGACATGTGAACGAATTATTTGTCAACATAAATCGTTTCTACAGTCCAAATACTGGTTACATCGACATAAGCTATCTAAATCATCCATGGTACAATTCGACAATCAACTTTGATCTAGCTACTGCTTTTAAATGTATCGATAATATTTCTCCGTTGGATAATTATGAGGACGAAGAAAAAACAATAATACGTTCATTCCCATCTCGCTTATTGAATTGATTATTAATTATTAATTGTTTGAATTTATCATTTTATTTTTTTATTTTTTAAAATAAAGTATTGATTAAAAAATTATTCATATCCTGAAATTGTTTTAGCAAATTCCCATTCACCAGTGAAACTAAAGGGACCTTCGATACGAGAACCACGGTCTGCAGTGACAATTGCCAATTGATATTTATTCAGCGATCGAGCATCCCGATAGAAGAGAACATGCAAACATTTCTTTAATAGTTCGATAGCTTCAGCTTCAGTGAATTTGCCATTTTTAGCTTCATATTCTTGACGCATTAACGGTATGGCAAGATAGTTTCCGAAACCAGAAGCAATATGTGGCGAACAATATGATGTGCCAAGCCGATCGGATAGTCCAAGATATGGTTTACCATCCTCATCGATGCCACCGACCACCCAGCTGCACCATAAGGGATCCATTTTGGAACGTTTATTATACTGAACTCTCGTAATCCAATTATGAAGAGCTTTAGGTCCAATCTGTTGCTCATCTTCATAAGACGATTCATCAATCACTTTTTGTTCAATCAATTTAGCAATATGTTGATAATCAGCATAATCACCACCGCAACCAAGAATTGTACGATCATTAACACAATTCACTCGTTGAACATTACGAAATCGAGCTAATGAACCATAACTGGCCAATTGATCGGCCGCGATTACAACACCTTTATCGAATACAAGTCCCAAAACCGATGTACCAGTGCAAATCGGTTGTTGACTACGTTGTGTTTCAATCGAATCATTATATTGGAATTTGAAATTGGTAGCCATTCTTTCGATAAATCAATTGAAGTTTCAAAGCAAAAATATCAAATGAAATTAACAAATTAGTTTGCATTTAATGCAGTCATGACAAGCAAATTTTTCCAGCGTTCACAAAGCAAACCTTTCAAAAACAATGTTTTCACTAAAATATTTCTCTATCAATAGATGGCATTGATAATCAGCTTCTAAAAACTTTGCGGCAATAAAAAATTGAAAAAAAAAAAAATAAAAATCATTCGAACGTTCTTTTTTATTCGGTGATTTTATAATAAAGATTTATTTACAGAAAATCAATTTTCTGTCCTCCTTGATTGTGAGATGAATGACAATGATCAATTATATCTTAATTCAACAGGCAGAGATTTTCCGGTCTTTTTATAAATTTTATAAAGTTCAATATTGTTGAAATAAAATTCCCTTTTAATGTAAGCGAATATCAAATCGGTGAGGAGAAAAATCTAAGAAAATTTCAAAATAATTATTTTCGATCTTAATCAAGATTCATTTTTCATACCTGTCCAATATTGAAGGCAAGTGTTATACCAAAGTAAAAATTTGAATTTGCAGTACCTAATACGATCCATAGATACCAGAGAATAGGAGCTAATACACTGGTTGTTGCTATTGTACCAGAAACCACTAATGTGCTTTTCATATCTATTCAAGAAACAAAAAGTTAGAATCTTAAAAATTTCAAAAGATTATATTACATTCAAACAAATGACTCCATTGTGGCAGCATACATAAGTATAGAGCGAAATCTGAAACGGTAGGATATGGCTTGAAAATTGAATGATTTATCAAAGTAATCATGAATAAAAAATATGGATTTTCATTCAATTTCAATGTCAATGGTATTAGATAAAGGAAATAATTGATTTGAAAAACCCAAATGAAAAACGTTCGAAAATGATCAAACATTTCGGCAAAAAAATACCAGAAAAGACCAATGTTTGGTGTTAAATCTGATACGGTCCACATAAAAACATAAGTAGAATGAATAAATTGAATAGATCCATTTTCGATCCATAAACAAAGCAATAAAAATGAAATTAATATGGCCATAAAAATAAACAGGGAATAAACAAGTGATTTCAATCGAATGGTCAATTGTTGTGGTTTGGAATCATCGGTATTTTTCGCCGAATTTTCGAGAATTAAAATGACAGGCGACAAAAATAAAAGTGAATAAAATGTGTTGACAACTGATAGGGCCAGAAGTGAAAATGACAAAAATCTTTGTCCATTAGAAGCCGTTAACATGATTAATGAGATTAAAAAATTCTGTAACACTTGTGTGGACTGAGCGACACATGGAAGAATAGAATAAGGTGACAAGGCGTATATCCAGATTATCCATTCAGCACAATCATAAATAGTAGCTGGGTTGATGAACAGTTTTTCACATGATTTCTTATCATCATTATCTTTCAAATATATCTTCAATCGATTCTTCTCCATTATTTTCATTGAATTTAACTGCATGATTGATACATTTGATAGAATAAAGGCTGTCATCATGTCGATTAGAATGAAAAAGATGACAATTTGAAATTCACTTAAATTATTGACTATAAATTGATAAAAATTAAGAAATATTGGCGATTCATGAAATGTATTTCCATCATATGGTTGAATGTTTAGTTGTTTCAGTTTGACACCTTCAACCACTAAAAATAAATAATTTTAATAAAAATTAAAATTTCATAATACTGATCGTACCTCTGATCCAAGCAGATACTGGCGATGATACTTCAACGCGTTTCGATATCTCGCCATAATAGGAACTATAACGAAATGAAAAACGAAGAAATACTCCCAAAGCAATGACAAATATTAATTTCCAATTCCCGAATGCCATCATAAAATCAATAAATCATTGAATTATACAATGAACATCGAAGAAATGATTAACGTATTTAATGAGCCGGTCACATGCATGCATCAACAACAAAAGTAGCACTCATATACAATGTATACGGATTTTAAATTTTTTGAAATTGATTTAATGAAATTGATGAAAATACAATACTTTTAATACCGATTTTAAAATTCTTAACAAAAATTAGTATATAAGTAAAACAGGAACGAAATTTCAGGAATGTTTGTTGCCAACGGCATTTTGCTGCTTTTGTTGATGTTTTTGTTTAGATTTCTCATTCATGCTTTTCCGTCGTTTGAATGCTTTTGTATTTCGTAATGTATTCCGAACAAGCATCGATTGATGAGAAATTTTATTTCGAAGATTATTTTTGAGATTTTCTGTTGCTGATAATGCTGTTGTGCTAGCAGCCGAACCACCAGTATTACAAATATTCACCGGTGAATTTCCAATTGAATTGCTCGCATCGGATAATTGTCTGTTAGACAATGATTGAACATTGAATTCATTCGTCTTTTTGGGCAAGTATTGGTGAGCTTTTTTGCCATAATTATCTCGAATATCTGGGTTAGCATCTAATGAAAAAATAAATATAATCATGAATATTCAAAACAATCAAAAAATTTAAAACCAACCATAATGATAGATAAGCATCTTCATGATGTTGTCATTTTTGAATTGAGCTGCAATATGAAGTGGTGTACTACCACTGAATGATTTTACATTCGGATCGGCTTTGAAAGTACCAGCCATCAATTTGACTATTTCGGGTTTATTGAATTTGGCTGCCCAATGCAAAGCACTATAACCCATTATACAATCACAGTAACGACATAATTCAGGGTCTTGTTTGAGTAATGAAACAAGTTCCTGATAATCACAGTTCGATGATGCTATGATCCATCTTTTCTTAAGCGGATCAGTTAGATGTACAGAACCGGAATCAGTATCCGATTGCTGTGAGCTAGGATTATAACGAATTTTATTGTTCACCACTTGTGATATTGAATTAGTAGTTGTCGTAGGCATGGGCAATTTCGTATCCTGAACCAATTTATTTAATATTTGTGCATGTTCTTTAACACGTCCGGGAGTACGAGATAATTCCTGGATTTCTTTTTTCACCGTATTCACTGTTTCAAATGCTTCAATCAAAGTCTGAACAATTTTGAAAATGAACAAAAAAAATGTAACAATGAAATTATTGCATGTTGAAAATGAAAAAAAAGTATAAATTTCAAACATACATCATTGGATTGTTGTTGTCGATGATTGTGGTGATGATGGTGGGCATTATTACGTAAAAAAGGCTCATTATTAGGGGCGGATGTCGAACCAGCAGCGGATGCAACCAAAACATTCGTTAATGATGATGATGGCGATAATGATGATTGGCTGAAACTGTTCTTTTTTCTTGGTGGTGGTCTTGGCGGTGGTGAATCATCAGCTATTGTGGCAGTTAACAATAATGGATCATTTTCATTTTCATTGCAATTATTGTTAACAATAGACGACGACGTTTTAGTTGAATTAATATTAATTTCGTTGATTGTTGGAAGGACATTTTTGATACTGGCATTGCTAGCACCATTATTCATCAAAGAGCTATATCTTGTCGTTCTATTGTGATTTGAATAATATGGCAGCTGTCTCGGTTTCGAATCATCATTGGAGACACAACTGTTGGCCAACAAATGTTTCGGATTGTTGATAACATTTGTTTTATCGTCATTTTGTTGGCTGCTGTTGTTGTTGTTGTACGTTGATGTTGAAAGATTTAAATCATTTAAATCGTCCGTTATAAGCAATGATGATGGTCGATTAAGTTTACAATTAATGGATGAGCTTATTGAAATATCATCAACATATGGATTTGCATGATTGAGATCGTTTAAATGTTTAAGGCCATTGCCATTTTTACAATTACCGTTTTCGTTCGAATAGCGATAATTGGTCGTTGATGATATGATAGCCTTTGTCTGTAATGGCGATGTCGGTGGAGAGCTTGATGATGATGATGCTGAAGATGATGAGGATGATGAAATTGAATTTGATGTCAGATTTTTTTGTGACAAAGTTTTCATATATTTCGGGCGTAAAATTAGATATTTCATCCCCTATTTGTTTCGAAAAAAATGTTTAACTAATAACAAATAATATGAGGGAAAATATATTACATACGTCTTCATTAATCACTGTTGCTAATGTATTTACATAGTTTTTAAATATAACCCGTGCATTTGCTGTAAAAGAATTGTAATTTTAATGAAATTCAGTCAAATTTTTTTCTCATCATCGCATACCTAATGTATTCGGATTGGACAACGCAGCTTTGAAATGTGTAACCAAATCAGTATAGATTACTTTACCACCTTTTTGTTGAAAATAACCTAGTATATCGTTCAATGAAAATTCGATGTCCATTTTTGGCTGATGTTGTCAATAATAAAAAAGAAAGAAAGATATCCTAATGGAGAATATTAGGTGGATGAATAAGCACTATCTTTTGAGATTTATTTTGATGTTGCACAACAACAATAACAAAACGACTGCAATGACTAATCATTAATTGAATTTTTCTTTTCCAACTTAAATGATTGTATTGTCAATAGAAGATGATAATAACAATTGATCAGTAAGTAGCCATGATGATACTGTGGATTCTAATAGTGATTATCATTATGATGACAATTAGCAACGACAATAAAACAGTATCGTGGATAGGATGTTTTAAGATTTTTCACACCTACAATAATTTGACAGATTTGCGAGTAACAAGTGAACAAGTTGCAATCACTCTCTTTTCATGTTGCTTCTTATCCAAACTTGTACTAATGTATCAATACTGATGTGGATGTTTATATGAAATTTTATACAGAAAAAAATTAACAAAACAATAATGAAAACTTGTTGTTATTATTGTCAGATATTTGAAAGCAAAGTTTAGTTTCCGGATTTTCTATAATATAAAAACAACAACAAATGCATCGAGATTATAAAATTATGATAATAAACGATGTGATGACGACAAAAATCATAAACAATCATCAAGCTTATGGCTCAAGCTTGCTGAACTTGTTGCTCATTCATATAACCTGAGTGTACGCACAGATACTTTCGCGGCCAATATAAATGGCCACATTCTTTCAATGGTTTTTGCAACGTTTTTTTTAGAAAGCCTAATACAAACTGGTCCTGGCCAATTTCAATTATTAGTTGCAACGTTTACACCTATGTAGCACTACAACCTTAAACTTACCTGAGCGTTTCAATATTTATCCAATTGGTCTGTATCGGCTACCAAAAAAAAAAATTGAAAAGGGAAAATTCGTTCATGTGTATAGTTGAATAATTTAAACTAAAAATATGTAACAAATTCTTCAAATTTCGCCATTTGACATAGACATTCTTTAGATTTTCCATTCACTTATGTTATCAATAAATTATGTAATATCAATGAAAAAAATCTTTTTTTCTGCGGGTTTTTCTATGGATGAAAAAATCCTGTCAAACTGGATTTCTTCTCTGATTACGTTTGTCTATCATGATCATGATTTTCAATAATAGATGGCACCAGAATAATAAAATGTTCCAACATGTGTTGAATATTTACGATTGAAATTTAACATGATCAAAACAAATTCTGATTCGGTAATTTATTTCAAAATAAATTCGGTTTATTCTATATATTTGTCATTATCATCAATGAGTATCAATCTTTTCTGTTTTTTCTTTTAACATAGAGGTTAACGAATACAATATGTCGGACAATCCGAATAAAGACATTTGTGATATGTTGATCAAATTAGGTGAACATGAACGCGATGTCAATGGTATCATTTATAAATATCATGCCTATAGAAAAGCGGCAAAAGCTTTGGAAACATATGGCAAACGAGTGAAATCTGGTGCTGAAGCTCAAAAACTTTCCGGTATCGGACCAAAGATTGCCGCCAAAATTAATGATTTTCTTCAGAATGGTTGTGATGACATTGTTCAAGATTCATCATCAAAAGAAATAGATCAAGCAACATCGCCAAAATTGAAAAACAAATCTAAAAAAGAAGTTCAAAATACTACATCCAATCATTCTAAGAGTGAAGAAGCCAGTTCTACTACGGATGACCTTATAGAAGAGAAATTTGATAAAATCTATGGAATGACAAAAATTGATATTATGCGTTTGAAAATCAAAGGTATTAAAACGATTGGTGATCTAAGGAATAATATTAAT
>ERZ500997.213-NODE-213-length-16200-cov-10.124125_pt1 | contig 16200 bp, 9 predicted proteins | sample MGYA00248826_ERZ500997 | MGnify/ENA primary metagenome ERZ500997 (study PRJEB25958, sample SAMN03398524) | human skin metagenome | study: EMG produced TPA metagenomics assembly of the Human Skin Microbiome Metagenome (human skin metagenome) data set.
AATAAACATGAGTCATTAGTCTCTTGCTTTTCTGAACCTGTGTGTTATTGTTACTGGTGTCAGGAGTGGGATTCGAACCCACGCCAACAAATGTTGACTGGTAAAATTTAAAAACAAACGAATAACAACGAACGGCAATAAAAAATGACAGTCAAAACAGAATGAATAGGCTAATGTGAATTTTACATAAATAATTCAAATGAATTCAATGATGAAATAGTGATGGTGATGATGATGATGATAATGTAAATGAGCATTGATCACAATTCAGAAAACAGATAATTTTAAGAGGACGGTTGTTGATTTTTTTTTTAAATCAAGCGGCAAACAAAACAAATATAAGAAAAAATATGAATAAAACAGCAAACACTTTGATTATTAACCAACGATTATTGGTAACGGATGTTAAATATTGTAATAGAGAATCATGTGCCTGTTCGACATTCATCATGGTATCGGTGACATTGGCATCAATCCTAGTGATCATTTCTTCTTGCTGTTGAACCATCGTAGCTAATTGATTAAAAATGGTACCAAGTTCTACAATGGTCGATTCAATGGATTGCATAGTATTTGCACGATCTTCTAGATATTCATTTGTTTGATCGGGAAATTGTAACAATGTTTGTGTCTGAGCCAATGACATGGAATTATTATGACGATGACCTCGATAGTTATTTCCATTATCAGTATTGGACGTATCACCAAAATCGATCACAGTCGTTTGCGATTGTTGTTGTTGTTGCTGTCGTAAATTTGATGCCGAATGTGAATGTGGCAATGATCCTTGTTGCTGTTGAGCCCGTGATGCTAAAGGTGGTTGTATAACGGTACCAAACGAGAATTGTTCTCGCCGTTTTTTAACTTTTTTTATATTTTCACTTCTAACTTCTAGGGTATCACGAAAACTGTTTGATATTGATGCAAGTTGATGTTGAAGTGTAAGAACAACGTTTTTTGTATGTGATCGTACATTATGTCCACTTGAATTTGATGATGATTGTGTTTCTAATTGAAGTTGTCGTAATCGTTCTATTTGTTGATTTAATGATTGTATATCTTGTTTGATTATGTAGATTAATTCATTGAATTCTTTGGAAGATTCTTCATCATCGAACATGCTCTTTTTCTGTGCCATCATATTGATTTTTTCCAATTTCTGATAAGTTAGATATAGATCACGAGCTATCGAACGTGAACCGCTCATGAAACGTGAAAATTGTCCATATTGTTGGGATTGTGGATTCGATAAGGGTGATGATCCATTCTGTTGTATTTGATTTGTTCCTTTGCGTGCCCGCAATTCCATCGGAAGATGAGAGCCAGCCGTACCATTCAAATATTGAGGTCTGCCAGCCATCGATCTTACGGTGACCATAAATTCGGATGTCCGATCACGAACCATTTTTCAACTTTCAAATTAAAGTTTTTCGATTGTTCAAAAAAAAATTTATCTATAGCTGAAAAAATCTTATTTTGGAAAACCGATTGGTTTGATGACGTTGAATTGAAAGAGAAATTTTTCAACTCTCTCTTTCTCATCAAAGCGTTATTGAGTTAGAGAATACAGTGAAAACTCTGCATTTTGCATTGCATCAGCTGCTCGTCGACCATTAAGGTAGATATAGACATTCATTTTTTTTATTCGTTCATTCGAATTTTATTAATGATTTGATTTATTAATTAATTCTTGCTTCAAAATTCATCATCATGAATGATTCATATCGGCAGAAAGAATGTGAACAATCTGTAGATTCTAGTAGGATGAATAAAAGAAAAAATCAAAACAACGATGATAAAACTTTTAAAAAGCCAGAAAACATTCAAAATTCTTGTTCAAACAAGATGTTGAAAACAAATACTTCTACAACGATAATGATAGATGAATTTTCCAAAGATGAAAAACCTTGTCGAAGAAATTTTCATTCACTTGATCAATATACTCAACATAAATTGTTAATTAATTATTATAAGCTTACACATCCTGGTAGCTGTCATCAAGTGTTTCAACGAGATCATTCACAAGATAAAGGTGACATACAGGTTTTGATTGAAAATCATCGATTTATCTGGCCGGAAGAAGATTTACAATCAAATCAATTAACCTGGGGACAACGTGTAGCCAAAAAATATTATGATCGTTTATTCAAAGAATATTGTATCATCGATCTTAGTCTTTACAAACAAAATAAATTTGGAATGCGTTGGCGAACCGAACCTGAAGTAATTGAAGGTAAAGGTCAGTTTATTTGTGGTAATAAAGTCTGCTCGATACGATCCAATTTAACTTCATGGGAAGTGTTGTTTGCTTATGTTGAAAATGGAGAAAAACATTCTGCATTAATCAAAGTAAAACTTTGTTTCGATTGTTCAACGAAATTGAATTATCACCGACAACATAAAAAAGCAAAGAAAAACCAAAAAGATGCTCGAAAATTGAAAAACAAAAAATCGAATCACCAACAACAAAAAGTTGAAGTGAAGGAAGAGATTCTTACATCAGACGATGAAGCTGGTTTGTTCAAAAATTCTGAATCATTATTACAAAATGATCATAATGATAATGATGATGAAACTTATGAACAATTGATCGATAAAATATGGCGAAAACCGATCAAATTAGAACAAGAAAGTGATGATGATCAAGAAGAAGGAAAAAAATTGGAAAATGATCTCGATAATTATTTGGATGAACTTTTTCAATAATAACGTTTTATGTGTGTGTATGATCAATTTTTAGGAAAGATTTCGCAATGCTGAGATGTTGCAATGCGTCGGTGTGATGCATTTTGTTGTTTTTGTTTACTGTCATTACAATCAAAAAATCTGAAATTCTTTCATTAAATTTTCTTATATAGCAATGAGTTTCACCAATATTATTGTCATTTAAGCCATTCCATTGAGGTAAACAAAAATGAATGATTATTTTTGATTCATTTTTTCTTTTTATTTTTGCTTTAGATTTCGGACCAATATGGAACATGAAGAGCAAAAAACACAAAAAAATGTCAAAGAGGAAAATATTTTCCTCTTTGTTCCCAATTTGATTGGTTATGCTAGAATTATCCTGGCATTGGTTTCATTCTACACGATGCAAGATAGACCAATTACAACTCTGGTCTTGTATTTTCTATCTACATTTTTGGATGCATTCGATGGTTATGCTGCTAGACGATTTAATCAATCCACACGATTCGGTGCAATGCTTGATCAGCTTACCGATCGTTGTGGTACAATGTGCTTGTTGTTCGTAAGTTTCATCATTTGAATGATCATTCAATTAAAAATTTATCTAAATTAAAAATTTCAGGTACTTGGTACTTTATATCCAGCTTATCTTTTCTGGCTACAATTATCGGCAGTAATCGATATTGCATCACATTGGATGCATTTACAAGTATCATTAATGTGTGGCCGTACTAGCCATAAGATGATTTCATTGGAAGATAATCCCATACTCTATCTGTATTATAATAGTCGTACGGTACTTTTCGTAATGTGTTTCTTTAATGAATTATTTTATGTTTCGCTTTATATGCTTTACTTCTTCGAAGGGCCAACAGGTACGATGAGATTTGAAAAATTTTATTTGAATTGGAAATTCTGAATCTATTTTTTCATTAGTATTTGGATTGGGATTATTTCGCTTGGCCACCTATGTTTCAATGCCGATTGCCATCCTCAAAGCATTTATCAGCATATTGCAGCTGATAGCCGCTTGTTATAATTGTCAACAATTGGATTTAGATGAGCGTCGACATTTTCAAATTCGTAAAGCAAACTAAATGAATCTAGTCTTTTTTTAATAATCATATCATTTGAACTGTGGGCCAATCACAACTTTAGCTAAACTAACATTTCTTTAATCCGAATATTGTTTTCATTCATACATTCATTCATTGTTTTTTTATCATGATTAAATATATTTTCATTTTGTGTCACAAATGATTTTCCTGAAAAAAAATCCATTGTTAAAAACATCTTAATTTTGTAAACAATTCCATTCGATTGATGGCATTACTATCGTATTCACCGCTATTGATGTTATAATAGCCGCTATTGGTAGGTGGAGCAGCATTTACGAAAAAATCAATGAATAGGTGTGTTTGTGTGTATGTTGTCTGTCTGTCTGTCTGTCTGTCTGCGGTATTATTCGATTCAATTTTTGCACCAACCCAATACATAACACCGAAGTGTTGAAATTGAGCTCGCATGTTTATTCATCTTTGAGCTATTTCGCTGTGTTTGATGTATCTATTTTCTGGATTTTCGAATAGAAAATTTTTGATTTTTTTTTTTTTGTTTATAATCTTAATTTACTGATTAATCGATCAATTTGTGATTTAAAAAATTGGTGATTCTTTTAAGCCATTTTTCGATAAGCAAATACAAAGTATTCGTATTTTTTTTAATATTCTTGCTGCTCGTTTTTCTTTGTGTGATTGTATGTGCTGAGCACGTGCTCATCACATTTCTTTCGTTTTTCAAATAAATTTCTTTATTTTTCTTTGAAATGTTGAAGTTTAAATAAAATTTAAAATGACTTCTAAAAACAACAATTCAACATCATCGTCGTCCACAACGATGACGCAACGTCCATCTCCGCCATCATCTTCAATGTTTTTGGTGGTACATCCATTACCATCAAATGACGATGAATTGAATGACAAGTAAGTTTGTACAACATTTTAAAGAGATTTATAATTTATATTTAAAAACCTTAGAATATTGGAAACTGTTGAAAAGTTTCGATCACAAACGAATCCAAATAATCCGGCTAGTTCTGTTGGTAGTGCTTCAAATTCTTATTCGAATGTGCCTGTTATTAATTTTTCTGGATCAAGTATGTCTTCAGCTATTTCACAAAGTGAATCTTCAACAAATGGTGGGGATTCATCACCAATGAAAATACCACAACAGCAACAATCAGCCGGTCAAACCGTTCTACAATGTGTTGTTAGCCGTAACCATGTTGCAGTTTTGCTTGATGTAAGTTGGCATGTAAAGGTTATTTCTATTTGATGAACGTGAATATAATTTTCCTATAGGACTATCGGGTGTGTCGTTATCCATTCAATATATATGCTGAACGTATAAATAGTTCGAATATCCAATCTGAATCCTCTTCATCTTCGAATTCGAAAAAGTAAGTCGTTTCCACTTTTTCAAAATGTTTTGTTTTTTCACTGATATTTACTGATTCTAGATGTATCTATGCTTCCACATTGAATTCTGTTAGTAACGGTGGTAATAATAATGGCGCTAGCACCAGTGGAGGTGGATCAGCATCACCACGATCAGTTCCATCACGAAGACGTTTAGTTCGTCGTGGTGGTAATCGTAGTTCAGCATCAGTAATTATGAGTCGTAGTCATATGATACCGGCTCAATATGTACCGGAAGAATTGGTAAATCAAGCCCAGGTCGTGTTGCAAGGAAAGTCGCGTAATGTCATCATACGTGAATTGCAACGAACAAATTTGGATGTAAATTCGGCTGTAAATAATCTACTATCACGTGATGATGAAGATTTTGATGATGCAGATGATTCGCCGGAGCAATTGATACATTCAGAAGATCTGATCTCATTGTTAGACAGTGGTTTTGCCGGTCAAGATCATTCAGTTATAATTGATCCAGAATTCAGTGAAGAAGCTGTTTTTTCATATCCGCTTAGAATTCGTGGATCAACATCGATTTTTCCTCCGAATAATCAAAATCAATCAAGTTCAAGTGGACAAAGTGGCAGTGGCAATATCAACTCTGGCAGTACCGGTGGTGGCCCCACTTCAAATAATAATGTTGGTGGTGCTAGTGGAAATAGCAGCAGTTCAAGCAATCGAATCCGTTTGCGTGAAGAACCATATTCATTTGTTGAACGTGAACTTGGGTTATCCTCACCTTCGCAGCAAGGTAAACGTTGGTATTCGGTCACACAAGAATCAGTGAAGAATTTAGATTCGGGTAGCGGTCATCGTCATCAATCATCATCATCGTCAAACAAAAAAAAATGTGATCAAATTCAATTGTCGCCAATATCGTTCACTGATCAGGAATATTGGACTGGATCCAACGATCGAAAATTCATACAGATAGCATCATTACACTCGGAACTGATCGCTATTAATAATCAGGGCCAATTGTGTCAATGGCGTTGGCTAGATTCTGAGCCATTCAAATGTCAAATATCCGAAGGTGTTTATTATTTTCATCCACGTGTACCATCATTGGGACTTTTATCTGAAAAAATACAGCATCTTGCAGCATCAGTAGTTCGTGCAACCGTTGTAACAGATACAAATAAATTGGCCACCTGGATGGATGAATCAATTGCTGCCGCTGCGTGGAAACTCGAACATTCAGCTACTAATCAATTGTTTGCGGATGCTTTATCTAGTGCTCTTTCTGGATCATTCAAAATTACTTCATTGTATGTATCGTCACTTATGTCTTGCGTACAATTGTCATCTGGGTCATTGTTCTGGTGGGGTACGCCACCGTTTTCACATCGGAAAAAAATGGCCGAAAAAGGCCAGAATGAAAAATCTAAATCTAAAACAAAATCATCATCATCATCAACATCTCAATCAGTATCAAACATGAATAGCAAAGACAATGAGATTGTTCAAGGAACATTGGTGTCCATGCGAAATTCTCCCATTTATCAATGTGGTGAAATTGGATTTACGACCGTTAGTGGTGTTCCAAAAGTTGGCCAGCTTATATCGGCTGCATGGAAAATGTCTGATTCATATTCGTTCCGTATATTAACTCCACAGGAAATTCAATCAAGATTGTCTGCTAATTCTGCATCAACATCATCTTCAACACCAACTGTTTTACCAGTATCAACTAATAATCAAGCATCGTCAAGTAAAAATCTTGAACGTGCAGAAATGCCGCCACCACCGTCACCAGCATCGTCAACATCATCTGAATCTTCCAATACAAATGCACCGGTAGTAAAACGTGCACGTGGTCGTAATCTTAGCTCTTCTGGACAACAACAACAACAAATATCCAGTAATAATAATGAAGAACGAAATTCAGATCGAATCGAAACATGGAACCTAAAAGATGTTGTTTTTGTTGAAGATGTTAAAAATATGCCAATTGGTCGTGTTATTAAAGTTGATGGAAATTTTGTTGCCGTTAAATTTAATGCAAATCCTTTGGATGTCCCACCATCATTTAACAAGAATTTACAATCACCCGAACAACAGCAGCAACAGGTTCGTCCGTCTGGAGAAACAGATTCTATTGAATCATATATACAAGATTGTCGTTTATTACGTAAAGAAGATTTGATTGCTGTACGTTCATTTCCATCAACATCGGCCACTCCTACATTTCTTAATAATTCAATAATCGTTGGTAACAAAGCTTATGATTACTTTCAACGTACACCAAAGCGTGTACCACTCGCTGAACATATGCAAATTTTGACAATGACATTGACGAATCTTGGATTACATGTCATTGCTAAAATGGGTGGTTATCGTCTATCTTATTTGCAGATCAATATTGTTTCTGGCCGTATTGAACATGATAATAAGTTATCAATTGAATATAGTACATTTTTTGGCAGTGGAACAAATCCAAAATCATCATTGATACGATTGTTCAGTGCTGGAGAAAATGAACAGACTACAGTTGTATTATGTCGTGATGGTAATGGAACTTTGTATCCATTAGCTAAAGATTGTACCAATATGGTCATAAGAGAACCGATATCATTGAATCTTGGTCCCATATCAACAGTCGGTTTGGGAATTTTTTCATTGCCCAATATTCATAGTGGAGGAGCTATATCGTATTCAACATCTTCTCAATCGACAAAAACTCATGCTGCCATTTTGGCATTAACTTTGGAACGACAATATCTAATGCCAGTCATTCTAAATTGTGACCTAGATGGTGTTCGTGAATGTCTATCATTATTGAACACATATCCAAAAATATTCTTCCCGATGATCAGTGAAGTTTGTGATGGCAATCATAATATCATCCATGTAGCTGTTTCGGCTTGTTTTCCAACCAGTAATAAACCGCGATCATCTTCCACAGATTCGGTTCGAATACACATTCAATTACTAGAAGATGATGAAGATTTAGGCCATCAAGATCCACGATCAGCGTCATCATCGTTGCTTAATGATACCCCTATGAATGATAATAGTTTAGATGCAACCACATCTACCAATGCACAGCAGCCACAGCCTGCCCAGAATCAGTCATCAGCTACGTTTGGAAATTCAAGTGAACCTTTATTGGATCCGACCGAACAGAAGCCAATAGCTCATTCTATCCTATGGACATTATTAGATTCCCCAGCCTTGTCTGGACATTTATTTGATCTACTTTCGGCACGTGATTATCAAGGGCTAACTCCTTTCATGTTGGCCATATCAGGTCGTGCCTATTCAGCCGCACAGCAAATATTTGTTGTAATGCAACGTGTTGCACGTATAATCGCTAATAATGAATCGTCCACTCAGCAACAACAAGATCAATCATCATCGCCTTCATCAGCTATAACACAGGATTCCATTTATCAACGTACGTTTATGCAGATGTTATATCCCCGAGGATCATCACCAGATCATTCTCCATTGTATATGTTATGCTCAAACGATACTTGTTCGTTCACATGGACTGGTAATGAACATATCAATCAAGATATATTTGAATGTCGTACTTGTGGCCTAGTTGGTTCACTTTGTTGCTGTACTGAATGTGCACGTGTCTGCCATCGGGGTCATGATTGCAAATTGAAACGAACAAACCCGACTGCTTATTGTGATTGTTGGGAAAAATGTAAATGCAAAGCATTGATTTCTGGCTGTCAACCAGCAAGAAATAGCCTTTTGAAACGGTTACTTGAGTCGACGAATTTATCGCAGCGAGTTAATGCACGTGGTGAACATATTCTTTTGTTTTTGGTTCAGACAGTTGGTCGACAAATTATTGAGCAAAAACAATATCGTCCAACTCGATTGAGGGCATTCGCTGTAAGTTCAGGAAACAACAACAGTGGTGGTCGTTCTAAAAATGATTTAAGTGATGAACAATCCAGTGTGCCGGAACACGATCTTGAGCCTCCTAAATTTGCTCGGCGTGCATTAGAAAAAATGCTGAGCGATTGGCCAACAGTTAAATCTATGATTTTTACCGGTTATCGTTCGGCTGAAAATGCCGCTCAACAACAGCGACGGCAAGCATATCTGTGGAATCTTAATGGAACGGCAAACGCTTATTCATTTGAAGAAGAAAATTCCTATTTATCTTGTCAAAATGGCTCAGCTTTATTGGATAAATTCACACATTCATTATTGAAATTGAATTTAAGTGACCCCATCGACCGTATAACTGGAACCATTTTACAGGCATGTAAATCACCAAATATTGCTCAAGAAGGTCGTATTGTTGCACGACGATTTGTACGATCTGTCATACGTGTTAGCTTAGCGCTTTTGTTTGAAGCAAATCCTGTTCAATATTCAATGGCTTATGCTCCGTTAATGGAAATGTCATCATATCGAACATATTGGGAACGTTATTTATCAACTCATCCTTCAACATCGTCATCATCATCATCATCATCGTTGCAAAAGAAATCAAATTCAATGATAATAATGATACGTAAAATTCGTAAAGTTTTCATTTCTTTATTGCCCATTGCAGCTGAAGAATTGTGTGAAATTGCCGAATCATTAATCGCCCCTATCAGAATGGGTCTAGCACGGCCATCAGCTTCGTTTATGATGTTAGCACCATCATCATCACATACTTCGGATCTTGGTGGTTCTATAACCGATGAACTTTTCTCCGTTGATACATCTGTTTATTCCCATCAACGTGATTTCCTCGATGCTACGTTTGGTCTTCATGATCCAACCATGTTAGAACCGGAATCACTTGGATCTGTTTCACAAAATCATAATTCCCATCACATGCTTTGGAATTCCTATGATCAATCCTCCGCAGACATTAGAGCTGTAGACGCAACATCTGCTTTGCGGTCTTTGGATTCCCAGACCGATAATAATAGTAGCCAAAATCAACAACAATCATCTCAAGATGAATTACGAACAATTGGCAATGAAGGTAATTTAACGGTACCTTCGATTCCTTCATTTCAGTCACTAATTTTTGGTGAACAATCCACCGAATCATCAACTGCGTCTGTTTCTTTGTCGAATAATCAACTGCCAGAAATTATTATTGAAAGACCTGCAAACGAGGAAAATAATTCACCAATGGAATCAGATCAACATCAAAGTAATCTAACGTCTGCTGCATCCGATGCCGATATAGACATGCTTGTTGCCGGTAATCAAATGATGAGTGAAGCTGATGATAATTCAAATGTTGGTGGACGTTTGGATACTGAATCCGATTCTGAATCGAATCCTGATGATGGGGCATCATATCTGAGCAATGCGGATAATGCTTCAGCACAGCGAAGTGTTGTAACCGGTGCAACAGCTGGCAGTGATGTTGGAGTTGCCTCTTTACCTTATGATGATGAATCATTAAATTCAAATGCTGATGATGTCGATGATGACGACGATGATGAACAAGATGTAGAACCTGATGATGATGACTCATCTGATTCTGATGATGCGTCAGATACTGCGGAAACGGAACCAGACACCGATGTCCTTTCAAGTTTTATTAATGATAATGTAGAACGTCGTCTTGGAGGCGTCCAAGTTGGTGGATCATCATCTAATGCTAATTCTGGTGGTGGTTCGCAAACTGCAACAACCGGTTCAGCTCGACACAATATTTTACAACATGTTCAATGGGCATTGCGCTCTCATCGTGATCAAATGTTATCATCAACATCAACGACGAATCTTCCAGAGTCATTCCGTCGTAGTGCTATTTCGAATGCATTAGTTTCTACGGAAAATGTTGTGCAGATAACGAACTCGATGGTTGGCCTAGCCCGAGCTTTTTCTATTATAATGCGGCATATTGCAGATTTAATGGTCATCATACGCGAAACAACAAACGAAGCTGGTTGCATTGATTTCCCTTTTTATTCTATCAGTCCAATAGAATCGAAGCAGTTATTGCAAATGATTGAAGATCGTCTTCTCAATACATGGAATTGGTTGATCATTTCAATGGACACAACGGAAACGCAATTACGTTTTGGATGTGCACTATCCAACCGGCGCCTCACTCCAGTCGTATCTAGAGGAATAAGTTCTTCGACTAGTGGTTCAAGTACTGCAATATCATCTGGATCCGGTACAGCTGGTGTTGGTGGCTCAAATCCTAATTCAGGTAGTGCATATGTGGCTTCTTCAAATCCACGTTCACTTCGATTAAGAACATTTCAAAGTCAAGATGAAATGGCAATGCTTCCAACATTTAATCGTAATAGTTTACGTACTCGCACTGGTGGTGGCAGTTCTTATGTTTTCACTCGTACATCTGCTGGAGCTAGTGCTGCTGCACATGGTGCTTCCGGTTCAGCCGTCGCTTCCGGATCAGGTGGTTCAAGTGGAGCCGGTGGTTCAAATGTTTCTTCAAATGAATCCAATCAAGCAGCTCATCGTGATTTTCTCAACTATGCAATGTCATTGATGCGGGCCCATTCAAATGAACATTATGATTCATTACCCGTGTTGGATGTATCATCACTCAAACATGTTGCATACATTTTCGATGCTTTTGTTTATTTTATTCGTCGTGGTTTCATTACAATGGATTCTTATTCTGAAACTATAGCCAATGAGATTATTGATTCATCATCGATTAAAAGCAAAGATGACATACTAACATCAGGCCGAAATCATGCATTTTTTAGACGATCCAATTCTACATTATTTCTTGGTTGTCCGAGACCTGATCCGTTTTCGGCTCCATATCAGGAAGCTTTGCCGTTGGCCAGTAAACCACAATTACTACAGCCAAATGCTAGACGTGAACAATTGTTCGGTATACCTAGACCATCTAATGCAATGGAAGCAGAAGAAATGATTGAATCGTTACCATCACAGATGAGTCTTTCTAAACGTTATCAATGGAATTATAATAGTTCAATTCGATCACCAAATCATTTACAAATATCACCAGCTCGATCTCAATCTGTCATAACTGAATCATCTACGTCATCATCCTCAAGAGTATCAATCATACAACCGAATAAATTATCAGTGATTGTTATGGCCGGCTCAGCTAAACATCAACAACAGCAAACAACTTTGTCGACAAGTCCAAATTTAAATAACAATAATCAATCTTCTGTTATAAAAATTTCGACTAATCAGCAACAACAAAAACATGTCAATTTTTTCGGGAATATTCAACAACAAGATCTCCTTTTAGGCCGTTGGCATTTAACACTCGAACTATTCGGTCGGCTGTTTGTTGATGACGTGTCACTTGAACCTAATTCCATTATACCGGAATTGACCGGTTTTCCCATTAAAGAAAGTAAATTCAGACGCGAAATGGAACGTCTAAGAATCAGTTGCTCAAATACAGCCGCAAATCAACGTGATTTAAATTTTTATAAATTAGATCGTGATCGGCATCAATTGCTCATACAATCATTCAAAGAATTGAATTCGGTTTTCTCGCCCATTACTCGACGGCTATCATCTCAAACATCCGTTGCACCACAATCATTGACTATTACGCGTGTTAAAGTAACCTTTAAAGAAGAACCGGGTGAAGGGTCTGGTGTTGCACGTAGTTTTTATACAGCATTTTCTGAAGCCGTATTAGCAAATGAAAAATTACCCATTGAATTATTAATGAATAATTGTTGCGGTTCAAACAGCATGGTCAATATTCGTGGTGGTGGTTCTGCTACAAACTCATCCTCTGGTGCTTCGGCTGTAAATTATGAAGCTTTTTCTAGTTATGCCTTCCGTCTACGAAGTCATAATAATAACAATAATAATTCTAATGGTTCATCTTCTGGTCAACGAAATAGCAATTCTACTGGCTCTAGTGGTGGGTCTGTAAATTCAGTTCCACAAAACTCTTCATCCCCAGTAAATGATATTCTTGCTGCCGCATCAAGTAGCAACAACAGTAGTTCAATGCGAAGACCAAGGTCCCCAGCACGTTATAAGCCATTCTATCCATCATCATCATCATCATCATCATCGACAGCTCGTCGTACGCAATTAATTGAACGGATTCGGAATATGCATGAACCGCGCTCATCAACATCTCCGTCATCAAGTGGAAGTAGTAGTTCAACATTAGCACCGTCTTCTTCTGCAGCAACTTTCCGTCGAATCGCATTTTCACAGCTTCGATATGATGCACCTTCGTTTGTGCCTACGCAGATGATTAATTCACATCGAAATTCACCAATCGTTCCTTCAGATTCAAGAAATGGAATTGGTAATGATTCTTTAAAAATCTCTTATAATTAACAGTAGTGATAATTGCAAATTATCAATGTTTTTTTATTGTATATGTTTATTAATTTTAGGTTTAAGGATTTATAATCGTGTATACAATTTATATCCGGTGCATGCATCGAAAATAACCGGAATGTTATTGGAATTGCCCCAAGAAACTCTTTTAAACCTATTTAATAATGAAGAAGAACTGCGTAGTTCTATCGATTGGGCTATGGAAATAATTCATGCAAATGAAATTCGAAATCAGACAAGTAATGGTAACCAAACAACAGCAGCCAATACAACACAAGATGGATCGGTTCAAAGAGATGCTTCTAGTTTAAATACCAACGCGCAACAACAGCAATCTTTATTTTTGCCCTCTTTTTTAACGACCGATGCATTAATGTATGACAACTATAATGCAGATCAGAAAATTCAGCTCTCAGTTCAAGGTTCGGGTGCTTATAAAACAATTCCAAATGAGTCATCTACAACGGCAACAATTTTGCAATTAGACAATTCATTTTCAGATGAAGATGATGCCCCATTATTCTATCAACCAGGGATGCGTGGATTTTATTCACCTCGTGCTGGTCGGTCTAGTGAAAATCGCTTGAACGCATTCCGAAATGTTGGTCGCATAATTGGTGTTTGTTTTCTACAAAATGAGCTATGTCCAATCTCATTTAATCGACATGTGATCAACATGATTCTCGACCAACCTGTTAGATGGCATGATTTAGCATTTTTTGATTCGGAACTTTATGAATCATTGAGGCAATTAATTTTGGATGCCCAGTCCAATGATAAGGATGAAATTTTGGCTGATTGTGATTTCCGTTTTGCCATAGATTTACCACCAGAAGAAGGTGGTCACAGTGTTGAATTGATACCTAATGGCCGTAATATTCGCGTTACGCCACAGAATGTCTATGACTATGTTCGAAGATACGCTCAATATAAGATGGTCGAATCACAAGAGAAAGCGATCAAGGTAGGTGTATTTGAACAAAAATTTATTATTAAAAATACTCTAAAATTCATCTTATCATAGGCAATACGGGCTGGTATATATGATGTCATTCCTCGTATTTCATTTGATGGCCTTACTCCCGAAGATTTTCGATTGTTATTGAATGGAGTGAATGAAATCAATGTTCAACAACTACAAACTTATGTCACTTTTTATGATGGTATTTCAGAAATATAAAAAATTTAATCTGTTTTAAATTATTAATAATTTGCTTTATTTCACATGGAATATTTAGAAAGCGGTGATTCTGAACCAATAACAAATATTCGTAAATGGTTTTGGTGGGTATTAGAGCGGATGACCAATGAAGAGAAACAAGATCTTATTTATTTTTGGACCGGTTCACCAGCCTTACCAGCCAGTGAAGAAGGTTTCCAGCCTATGCCAAGTGTTACTATAAGGCCACGCGATGATAATTTTTTCGTCACTGCCAATACGTATGTTCAATTATTTAGTGCTCATTATTTGATTTGCATTCTAATCATTTTCATTTGCCATTATTCGTATATAGTTGTATTTCACGGCTGTATATTCCATTATATTCATCGCGAAATGTATTGCGGCAAAAATTGCTCATGTCGATCAAATCGAAATCGTTTGGCTTCATTTAGAATCCGGAATATCATTTGTCGCAACTATAAGTGTTGACGAAATAAATTGTATACAAACATGCACACATACAAAATTTTACAATTCAGATGGCTTATTTATTCATATAAATTTTCATTTGCATATGTTTAAAATTAAAAATGATTGATTGGCGAACTTTTTTTTAATCTCTAGAATTTTCATCCAAATAAATCTGATGTGAAAAAAAACAAATTAGCATATTTTCAACAACAACAAAAAAATAGATTTTTCAAAAATTACTATAATCATTAATAAAATGTATATTTTTCAAAAAAAAAAACAGAATTATTGATAATGAGATTTTTTTTCTCACTAGCATTCAATGTTAGTGGCCATCGTTGGGATTGGTCATTTTGGCAATTTTTTTAAATTTAGAGTTCGATTTGTGTTTTATCTGAATATTTGGTCATTTATTTGAAAAATGATCTAAACCTAACACATCCTGTCAACACTTTTTCTCGACTTTATTTTATCATGGATTGATAAAACGAATGAAGGTATTTCGCGGTAACTGTCTGTGTTAGTGTGAAATGTGAGAAAAAATATTTGAAGAATTTAACCTTCAATTTAAATTCTAAGTGAAAAAAAATTCCATCAATTCATTCAACTATTGCAATCTTTTAGATGAAAAACAAAATTTGCAATAACCGAAAATGAATAAATCAACATTTGATGTTTTCAGAATAAAAGTTTTCGAATTTCAGCAAACGCAAATAGCATGAACACGGTAAAAAACCTGATGATATTTAACTAATTATATCAATGACACTAAGTCAAGTCAACTTAAATTGTAAAAAAACGACGATTTGGTGAAAAACATTTGATTGAAATTTAGTCGAAATACTAACCTATTTTTTTCTTTTATATATAGAAAAATTTCCTCTGACCACATTCACGTTCATTTTAAATGTTTGTTTGATAATGATAATTTTTGTCTAATTTATTTTTGATCAACGTATGATTCATTGATGGCCACAAATTATCTTTTACTTCATATATGGTGAATGCTTTTTTTTCTCTGCCAAAAGGATATCAAAAGTTTATTAATCAAGATGATGAATTATTATTCATTTCTTGTAGAAAATGATTTGAGCTTGATGTATCTGTTATAACCCTTTTTTGGGATTGAAAAAATTATGCATTAAATGTTTCTTT
>ERZ500997.214-NODE-214-length-16164-cov-11.286051_pt1 | contig 16164 bp, 14 predicted proteins | sample MGYA00248826_ERZ500997 | MGnify/ENA primary metagenome ERZ500997 (study PRJEB25958, sample SAMN03398524) | human skin metagenome | study: EMG produced TPA metagenomics assembly of the Human Skin Microbiome Metagenome (human skin metagenome) data set.
TTGAGTATGCCCATTCAGCAGTGAAAAAAGATATACTTTTTCACATTCTGATAAACTTATTTACTTTATGGCTACATTTTCGTAATCATATTTTACATATCTATTTTTCTGCCATGCTTTCCCTTATTTTTTTGGTGTTAAGATACGGTATAATAAAAAATTTATGATTTTCATTAAAAACAATGAATTAGGCAGAATAAGTTGGTTATGTTGCGGATATATTAAAATTTATAAACAGTGATAGGGTTATCATTTCATGACAACCTCTCGCGACAATTTCATCGTTTGATAATAAAATTCTATACGTGCATAGCGAGATTAAACAGCTATCTTGCTTAATTAATAATAAAAATTGTCGAAGGTACAACAATCATTGGCGGTTTAATTTTTGTTAAAATAACAGGACAGTAAATTCAGAGGGTCTCAGTGTCTACAAAAAGCAGTCTTAACAATAAGGCAGCCAGCCTTAATGTGTTTCGTCAACCCAAAGCATTCTATTTAATTTTTTCCGTAGAATTATGGGAGCGTTTCGGATTCTATGGTTTGCAAGCTATTATCGCTGTTTATATGGTCAAACGGCTTGGCATGTCTGAAGCGGAGTCTGTTACGTTATTCGCCTCATTTAGTGCACTGGTCTATGGCCTGATAGCTATCGGTGGCTGGCTGGGGGACAGAGTACTCGGCACCAAACGGGTCATTACCCTGGGGGTAGTGGTGCTGGCAATAGGGTACGCCCTTGTCGCCTGGTCGGGGCACAATGCCAGCGTTGTTTATACCGGCCTGGGTGCTATTGCAGTAGGCAGCAGCCTGTTCAAAGCTAATCCCTCTGTTTTACTGTCTACCTGCTATGAAAAAGATGACCCGCGCCTGGATGGTGCGTTCACCATGTTTTATATGTCTATCAACCTTGGTTCACTGTTTTCCATGATGTTGACTCCCTGGCTGGCAGCAAAATATGGCTGGAGTGCAGCATTTGCACTTAGTGTCGTCGGATTATTAATCACGCTACTTAACTTCCTGTTCTGCCAGCGACTGGTTAAAGATAATGGTTCGAAACCAGACTTTGCCCCACTCCATTTTGGTAAACTACTAGCCACGCTGGCCGGCATAGTAGTCCTGATTGCTCTGGCCACACTTCTGCTCCATTATCAGGATATTGCCAGAATCGTGCTTGCCGTGGTTGGAACAGGAATTGTGCTGGTGCTTATCAGACTGGTGTATACGATGCAGGGTATAGGCAGACGCAGAATGACTGTCGCAGTTTTACTGATGCTTGAAGCGGTTGTTTTCTATGTTCTTTACATGCAAATGCCCACCTCTCTCAACTTCTTTGCTATCCGTAATGTTGAACACAGCCTTCTCGGTTTTACCTTTGAACCAGAGCAGTTCCAGGCTTTAAATCCTTTCTGGATCATGCTGGCCAGCCCGATTATGGCCGCGGTCTATAATAAACTGGGTAATCGCCTGCCAATGCCACAAAAGTTCGCTATCGGTATGGTGCTATGTTCAGCGGCATTCCTGATTTTACCGCTTGGCGTCAATTTCGCGAATGATAAAGGAATTGTGTCTGTCTGGTGGCTGGTATGGAGTTATGCACTACAGAGTGTCGGCGAGCTAATGATCTCCGGACTGGGCCTTGCGATGGTAGCCCAACTGGTGCCTCAGAGACTGATGGGGTTCATTATGGGAGCCTGGTTCCTCACTACTGCCGGAGCGGCACTTGTTGCTGGTCACGTTGCCAGCCTGATGGCAATACCTGATAATGTTACCAATCCCTTAGTATCATTACATATTTATGGCGATGTATTTATGAAGATTGGTATCACCACTGGAATCATCGCAGGATTGATGCTTATCACCGCTCCACTGCTTAGCCGTCTTACCAGAGAAGAGTGATCTCTGCTTTGCATGCTTCCACGTAGTGTCATAAGGACACTACGTGGTCAGAACCAAGATCTGCTAACCCCTCAGTAATCTTCTATATCGCCATCAGCTAACAGAACGTTGTCAGATGAATCTGACCTCAAAGCTTATTTGCCGCAAAGTGATGGTCTGGTTCCACAATTTTTTGCTGTGCTGCTACCAGCTGTAATTCATATTCGCCCATCTGATGGGTGGTTAACATGACATCATATACAGCGGCAGTAATGTGTTCCAGCGCCGTTTGCAATGATTTACCCTGTAACAGGTCCACCAGCAGCAGGCCACTGGTTAAATCGCCAACACCCACCGGCTGACGCACACCGAAATCTACCAGAGGCCTGTCAATATGCCAGGCTTCATCTGCGGTGACCAGAAGCATTTCCAGCCGGTCACTGCGTCTCCCTGCACGGGCCAAATGTTTAATCAGCACAATACGCGGCCCTGAAGCTATCAACTGCCGGCTAACCTTTATTGCAGATTCCACAGAAGTAACGCTGCAGGCGCCCAGTACCTCCAGTTCAAGTAAATTTGGTGCGATAATATCAGCTGCCGACAAGGCAAAATCTACAAAAAATTCAGCCACACCTGCGGCCACTACACAACCCTTTTCCGAGTGGCCCATAACCGGATCGCAGAAATACCATGCGTTGGGATTGGCTGTTTTCACCTGATTTACTATCTGCAAAACCTGCTCACCCTGCTCAGCCGACCCTAAATAGCCGCTAAGAACCGCATCACAGGTTTTCAAACGATCTATGGCAGCAATACCCGCAGTAACTTCAGTCAGGTGCCCGGCAGGCATTACCATACCCCGCCACTGACCATACTGCGTGTGATTTGAAAACTGGACAGTGTTTAATGGCCAGACATTAACACCCATACGGCGCATAGGAAATTCTGCTGCGCTGTTGCCAGCATGGCCATAAACTGTATGAGACTGTATTGAAAGAATATTTTTCATAACAGACCTTCCTTTCTACACCTAACGCAACCCGCTGGTAGCCGGCCAGTGATTTTATTTCTGCAAAGCTCCATAACCGATTACCAGCAACCCAGGCAGTAGTGTTTTTTCCCTCGTCTTAGTACAGTGTACCGGCCAAAAAGCTTGTCACTATGACTAAAACGATATTCAGCATCACTCTGCTTTTCTCCATTAAGCGTTACCGCATTAGCACTAATCATCGTACGAGCCTGACCACGGGACGGAGCCAGTTGCGATTTTACCAGAGCCTGTTGCAAATCATCTCTCTCCTCGAGCATAACCGTTGGCATCCCATCCTGTGCCAGCTGTGCAAAATCGGCTTCAGTTAGTGCATTTAGTGCGCCAGAAAACAAGCATTGCGTGATACGCTGCGCGGCTGCCAGCCCCTCCTCGCCATGTACAATACGAGTAACTTCTTCTGCCAGAATGAGCTGCGCACGTGGCGCACAGCCGCTCTCTTTATCTTCGTCGCCGATAGCATCGATCTCTTCAATACTCAGGAAGGTGAAAAACTTGAGAAAGCGGTAAACATCAGCATCCGCAGTGTTTAACCAGAACTGATAAAAGTGGTAAGGACTGGTTTTGCTAGCATCCAGCCACACTGCTCCTCCCTCCGTTTTACCGAATTTAGTCCCATCAGCTTTAGTTATAAGTGGTACGGTAAGCCCCCAGGTTTGGTTCTGATGCAGACGGCGGGTCAGATCTATGCCTGAAACAATATTCCCCCATTGATCGGAGCCACCAATTTGCAGCTCTACACTGTGACGCCTGTTTAGTTCGGCAAAATCGTATCCCTGCAACAGATTATATGAGAATTCTGTAAAAGAGATCCCCTGATCCTCACGTTTGAGACGTTGTTTGACCGCTTCTCTGTTAATCATCTGGTTAACAGAGAAATGCTTTCCCACATCACGCAGAAAAGTCAGGATATTCATCCCACCCAGCCAGTCATAGTTGTTGACTGCGATAGCACTGTTATCACCACAATCAAAACTGAGAAAGGGAGCGACCTGATTGCGTATTTTTTCGCTCCAGTTAAGCACTGTCTCTGCCGAATTAAGCCGGCGCTCTGTTGCTTTAAAGCTGGGATCACCTATCAGGCCAGTTGCTCCCCCGACTAGCGCAACAGGCTGGTGTCCGGCAAGCTGGAAACGTTTAAGACAAAGTAACGGTACCAGATGACCTAAATGCAGGCTCTCTGCGGTAGGATCGAAACCACAATAGACTGCAATGGGGCCCTGCGCCAGGCGCTCTGTTAACCCCGGGGCATCGGTTATCTGGGCCACAAGACCTCGTTCCTGCAACTGCTTTATTAGATCACTGCCAGTCATTAAAAACTCCATATAAAACGTCAGCACTCCGGCAGGCAGACAACATTGTGATCTGCACGAGCGCTAATGTAAAAAGGTATTCAGAATAAATCGCCAATACCATTCATGCCAGAACTTAATAGGAATAATAAAGTCAGGGCGCCAGCCGGTCTATTAGCCATCCAGCTGAAGTTCGCTGATAGAAAAAGCGATCATGCAAGCGGTGTTCTCCCCCCTGCCAGAATTCATATGTATTGATGACAACGCGAAAACCACCCCAGAAACCCGGCAACGGAACTTCATTAGACTGAAACTTCTTTTTTAATTCGAGGAACTTACCTTCGATTATGCTACGGGATGAAATGCGGCTTGACTGGCGCGATGCCCATGCGCCAATCTGACTGTCACGAGGACGAGAGTGAAAATAGTTCATCACTTCCGGCACTGGCAGTGACTGCACCTCCCCCAGTACGAGGACCTGACGCTCCAGCATGTGCCAGGGAAACAGCAGGCTGACACGCGGGTTATGACTGAGGTGTTGAGCCTTACGGCTGCCAAGATTGGTATAAAATACCATGCCCCGCTGATCGCAATGTTTAAGCAAAACAATCCTCTGAAATGGCTGGCCACTGCTGTCAACCGTCGCCAGAGACATAGCGTTAGCCTCAGGCAACCCGCTATCCACTACCTGTTGCAACCAGAGATCAAACAAGTCTGCCGGATCGCCAGGCAGATCTTTTCGACGCAGCCCGCCACGAGCATACTCACGCCTCAGATGGGCAATTTTTTGTAATTCCTTGTTATTAATCACTATTATTGCCTCACCTTCTCACTTGATTCGGGCTTAACTCACAATCATCAATAATGATTTTATCATCACGTTCTACAAACGCACTGTCGCCTTTCATCCAGAACACATAACTATCATCCTCATAACGCGCACCTGATGCCGATATTACCTGCCGGAGAGTACGCGAGCTGCCATCGAGAATCAGTTTGACTTGTTGCTGAATATTGTCTAATTCTACCGTTAATGGCATGGTGCCACAGCGATAGTTCAATACCTCTTTTTGGCGACTGGTTTGCGGCATTAAACTGCATCCGGAAAACAATAAAGTGCAAATTATTATTCCCGTTCTTAACAAAAACATTTTAGGTAATCCTTGAATTTATTGGTTGGACACATTGGCTGGCCAGATAGCGCCCAGTATACTGGTTTCTCTCGCTCCCGTGACCGCAGGAAGATTACCGGGCAGCCCGGACAGCGTCCTGGAAGCAAGCCAGGCAAACGCCATTGCTTCCACGCTATCACTATGGATACCCAGCTCATCAGTGCAGCCGACTTTGGTTTTCCGCAGCATTGCGGCTATACGGGACATTAGCAGAGAATGGTGCGCCCCTCCCCCACATACATACAGATGATCACATTCACCGCATAACATAACCTGTTCAGCAATGGTCACTGCTGTTAGTTCAACAAGCGTCCTTTGAACATCTTCAGGCCGCATAGGAGGAAAATTAGCCAGCTGCTGCTTAAGCCAGCTTAAGTTAAAATATTCACGCCCGGTGCTTTTGGGCGGTGGCAGCGCAAACCAGGGATCATCCAACATATAATGTAATAAAGGCATAACAAGATGACCTTGACTGGCCCATTTGCCATTTTCATCATATAAGTGCCCCTGATGATGATAGATCCAGCTGTCTGATAAAATGTTACCAGGCCCGGTGTCATACCCTCGCACCAGTTCACCAGGGAAAAGTATAGTAATGTTAGCGATTCCGCCAATATTAAGCACAATGCGACGTTCTGCAGGATGCATGAATACGGCCTGATGAAAAGCTGGAACCAGCGGGGCGCCCTCTCCTCCAAGGGCGATATCCCGCCTGCGAAAATCGCCCACGACCGTGATACCTGTCATCGCTGCAATCAGATTATTATCACCAATTTGCATACTATGGGGCGCCTCACCCCGCGGCTGGTGCCATATTGTTTGTCCAGAACTGCCAATAGCCACCACAGTTTTGATTTTTACCCTTTCCTGCACCAGCAGCTCCAGCACAGCTTCTGCAAATAGTTTTCCTAAATAGTGATCTAATTGCCCCAGTTGTGAGAGCGTTACTAACTGTCCCTGACATACGGACAGGATCTGCAATCGGAACTCCAGCGGTATTGGATAAGTGATGCTGGCCAGCTGAATCGTTTTCTCTTCTTCCAGCTGAGCTAACACGACATCCACTCCATCGAGGCTGGTTCCTGACATCATACCGATGTAATAACCTGATTTCATTTTTATACCCAACACATTCGATTGTGACTCGTCTGGAAAAAATCAAAGTGCAGCACTATGATGAGTTATGCTTAACATTGCAACGTAATGATAATATCGCTCATTCTGAACTTTTGTTAGTAACATTGGCTTTAGCGAGTTAAGATTTTAGCTAACCAAATGCTGTCTGTATAAATTGGTTGAATTACAATGTAAATTCTGATGTCTATGCAAAGCTTTTTGTTTATCGGCCTTTCCGTACTCTATAATAAAGAAGGCTGAGCTTACAGGTCATCCACTGACCAGGTGTTCTACTAAAGGAGCATTAATGATGTTCAAACGTTTGTTTATCGTGATATTAACCGGAATGACGCTGGCTGGATGCGTCAATGACAGCCTGTCAGGTGATACCTACCGCGCTTCTGAAGCAAAGCAGGTTCAAAGCATCAGCTATGGTACCGTGGTACATGTCCGTCCGATAAAAATCCAGGGAGACGATGATAATAATGTCATTGGTGCTATTGGTGGTGCTGTACTAGGGGGATTTGTCGGTAACACTATCGGAGGCGGTTCCGGTCGTAAGCTGGCAACAGCAGGAGGGGCACTGGCTGGTGCACTGGCCGGGCAAGGCGTTCAAAGCGCTGCAAACAGAGCCAGTGGCGTTGAACTGGAAATCCGTAAAGATGACGGCAACAGCATTGTAGTGGTTCAAAAACAATCCGCGAGTAAATTCGCAGTAGGCCAGCGAGTAGCAATGGCATCAAATGGCCGCCAGATTACCGTTTCACCACGTTAACAGACAAATAAGCGGTTTTACCTCAACCCGAGCTATTTTGATTTACCAAAATAGCTCGGGTTGATCTGGCGGCAACGGTGCTGTTTTGATATGACGCTGAAGCCGCAGTGCACGCCGACGGCACAACCGCAGCACTTCGCGTTTTTGAGAGTCACTCATTTTCATCCAGGTAAAACGCTCATCGCGATTACGCATACAACCTTTGCAATACCCCTTATTATCCGTCTGACAGATCCCCCGACAGGGACTGGGTACCGGGAAAAATTCGAGCTGCTCCGCCACATTTGCCCCACATATCTGATAGTGCACTTTATATTGAATACTGCATTGTCCTGCTCTACAAGTATCAATCAATATATTTTGTTGTCCGGTTAAAAATCGTCATACTCCATCCGTATAGTAATGAACTATTTGTGCCCTATGGCGGTAAACAAGCTGTGCCAAGATGTACGGTCTACTATAATTTTCTACTGCCAGGTTTTTACGGAAAAATTTACGTGTAAATTCGTTAAATGCTGATTAGCGGCTATGACCGCAATATTTATTGCAGCAGTAGTCCGCTCATTCTCTATCTGGCAAAAATACTTTCACAGCCCAGCCCGCTGACTGGCATGAATAGTAATTAAGCCCCGATATGGCGCATTGACTCATATCACCGGATTGTAAAACCACTTCTGGCTGACTGCACAGTAAAAACAGGGAGACGTTAGGATAGATTAATTCACTCTCCTCAGGCGTGATAGAATGCTGGCCATTAAATGTTAATGGCGCTACAGCTTCGCCTCTGCGCAACTGATATTATCCCGCTTTGTTTGTTTTATTTAAGAGGATACTATGCGTTTACTTCATACTATGCTTCGTGTTGGTGATTTACAGCGTTCAATCGATTTTTATACCCGTGTACTGGGTATGCGCGTTCTTCGCCAGAGTGAAAATCCTGAGTATAAATATACCCTTGTTTTTGTTGGCTATAGCGACGAGAGCCAGGGCAGCGTGATTGAGCTCACCTATAACTGGGGAGTTGAGCACTATGACCTAGGTAACTCTTTTGGGCATATCGCCCTTGGCGTTGATGATGTGGCTGCCACCTGTGATCGCATTCGTCGCGATGGAGGCAACGTGACGCGTGAGGCGGGCCCGGTCAAGGGTGGCTCCACGATCATTGCCTTTGTTGAAGACCCCGATGGCTATAAAATCGAACTGATCGAAAACAATAACGCGCCTAGTGGCTCTGGTCATTGATCCCACTTAAGATCAACCCTGAATCCCATTACTCTGACTGCTGCATCCATTGACTAGATTTGCGATAATGCATACTGTTTTTTACTGCCTGAGCGACTAATGCCTGAAAACCATAACCTCAATAATCTCGCCAGCCGCTTTCGCGGCTTTTACCCTGTCGTGATTGATGTTGAAACCTCTGGTTTTGACGCTAAAACTAATGCACTGCTGGAAATAGCAGCGGTAACGCTAAAAATGACACCTGACGGTTGGCTGGAACAGGACCAGATACTACATTTTCATGTAGAACCTTTTGAAGGTGCAGTGCTACAAACTGAGGCACTGAGTTTTAATGGCATTGATCCTTATAGCCCGCTGCGCGATGCCAGAAACGAACGTCAGGTATTACAAACCATCTTCAAAACTATCAGTAAGGGGATGAAAGACTTTGGCTGTCAACGGGCGATCGTTGCTGCTCACAATGCCACCTTTGATCACACTTTCATCATGACCGCTGCTGAACGCGCGGGATTAAAGCGTAATCCATTCCACCCCTTCGCCACACTCGATACTGCCGCTTTGAGCGCTCTGGTACTCGGTCAGACCGTTCTGGCCCGCGCCTGTAGGGCGGCCGGTTTTGAATTTGACCAACAACAGGCTCATTCGGCCCACTACGACGCTTCACAAACGGCCAGGCTGTTTTGTGAACTGGTGAATCGTTGGAAACGTCTTGGGGGATGGCCTCCTGGCAGCCCCTATATAATGCCCGGATGAGATAACATCTGCTGTCTGATCAAAAACTCAGAAACGGTAAAAACGACAAAATAATTCAGGCATGTCACTCTGCCTGTTTATGTTTTTCTGCTACTTGTGTAATTAACTGTTGAAGTTCTCCGCACTGATACATCTCCAGTATGATATCGCAACCACCAATAAGCTCACCTTCTACCCAAAGCTGCGGGAAAGTAGGCCAGTCAGAATATTTTGGCAATTCTGCACGAATATCAGTATGTTGCAAAATATCTACAAAAGCAAAACGCTGGCCACAGGCAGATAACGCCTGCACCGCCTGAGCCGAAAAACCACAACTGGGTAGCTTCGGTGAGCCCTTCATATAAAGCAGGATCGGATTTTCTGCAATCTGACGCTCAATTTTTTCTACTGCACTCTCTACTGCACTCATAGTTACCTTCCTTTAAAAGCATGACTGAATTGTCTGCATATTGTAACGGCTGTCAGGCAAGGATGAAATGAGGTGGAGGTTTCTAATTACTTTATTCTGCATCCATCTGTAGTTTTATCAGTAACAGTGGCTGACTTCTGAACAATGTCTGGCGTCTGGTGCAGATTAAACAGCACAACTCCTATCATGCTCTGCTTCATTGCACTATGCGGGATATTGCAAGCCAGGCAAACACTGCCAGCTGATAACCTGTCAGATTTTCTGATGCCACGGAATATCCGTTTACACTTCAGACCATTACAGGGACTGCCGTTATTGCCGCTTCGGGCATCACCAGACTGGCTCATCAACTGTTCGCAGACAGCTAATAATTTATTACACCAGCGACTATTTTCTTGTCTAAGATTAATTTAGTGCTGGAATGTGCTGTAACAATTATTTATAGCCAGATATATGCTAGACTGATGATGATTTCTATTGATTTAATTGGTACTAAAATAACAGAAAATAGAATTATATTATTTGTTATCGGAAAAATAATTAGAATAAGATAATACGTGATTAGATAAATTTTATTAAATATTTCAGGATTGTTGCATAACTCAATTCAATGTAGCATCCGTTATATATTCCCCATGGTATATCAGATATTAATTATATTTAAACAGGGAACATACAATCGGTATTCTGTTGTCATTTGAAAAACAGATAACTTAGGTTTTAATCATAGGGTAATGGAGAAACTATGAGTTCATCATGTATAGAACAAATAAGCAGCCAGCACAATCAATGGTACAGAATTGTACATGAGTTGCTTAGCAAAGCTGACATCACAATCAATGGTTCCCGGCCATGGGATATTGAGATTAAACATCCCCGCTTATACAAGCATGTCATTCAGGAAGGGTCACTTGGTTTAGGCGAATCTTACATGGCTGGCTGGTGGGAGTGCGAGCGACCTGACATGTTTTTCCATCGCGTGCTTAAAGTTCACCTCGACAAACAATTACCCCGCCACTTTCGCGATATATTACGCGTTATTAGTGCGCGGCTTATCAATTTTCAATCGCGCCGGCGCGCATGGATTGTGGGCAAAAAGCATTACGATTTAGGGAATGACCTTTTTAAACTAATGCTCGACCCATATATGCAGTACTCCTGTGGTTACTGGAAAAACGCCAGAAATCTGGAACAGGCCCAGTATAATAAGCTAAGAATGATTTGTGAAAAGTTACAACTAAAGCCCGGTATGCATCTGCTGGATATTGGCTGCGGCTGGGGCGGACTGGTGGAATTTGCCGCCAGACATTATGGCGTCAAAGTAACAGGGATCACTACTTCGACTGAACAGCAACAGCTGGCGCTGCAGCGCTGCCAGAATCTCGATGTTGATATCGTACTTCAGGATTACCGTGATCTGAATCAGCAATTTGATCGCATCGTTTCAGTAGGCATGTTCGAACATGTCGGCCCTAAAAATTATCCGGTTTTCTTCAAAACAATTGAACGAAATCTGAAGCCAGCCGGTATTTTTCTGCTGCATACTATCGGTTCTAATAAAACAGACGCAAATGTTGACCCCTGGATCAATAAATACATTTTCCCGAATGGCTGTCTGCCTTCAGTGCGCCATATTGCAAATGCGGCTGAACCCTACTTTATAATGGAAGACTGGCACAACTTCGGCTCCGATTATGATCTGACATTAATGGCCTGGAACCAGCGTTTTCTGGAAACATGGCCACTGCTCGAGCAGAAATATGGCCAGCATTTTAAACGTATGTTTACTTATTATCTCACCTGTTGTGCTGGCGCATTTCGCGCGCGTGATTTACAGCTATGGCAGATCGTTTTCACTCGTGGTATAAGAGGGTGGCCTGAAAATAGCCCGCTAAACAAACCGGAACCATCCCATGAACAGCGTAATCGCCACATGATTAAGGTTATTTTGATGGTGCCGTTGACACGAATGAAAAAATAAAACGTTACGATCGGGGGTCTTCTTATGGCCCTGCGGTCGTGTTTTTTTCACGCTGAACCAGCACTCTTTCAACTGTATCAACTATCGCCTGAGTCTGATAGTCGATCTCCAGATTGACATAATCCCCAAGACGTTTTGCGCCCAGTGTAGTCCGCTCCAGTGTCTCGGGAATCAGATGCACAGAGAATTTGTCCGATTCCACATCTCCCGTTGTGAGGCTAACGCCTTCTACCCCCACAAAGCCCTTATGAAGAATGTATTTCATAAGGATTTCTTCATGCGGTGTAAGCCAAATTGTCCGGTTGTTTTCCGAATGCGTAATCATGCTGACCTCAGCTTTGGTCATAATATGACCTGACATCACATGCCCACCTATTTCATCACTAAATCTTGCGGCTCGTTCAACATTTATCTTATCACCCGGTTTGAGCATACCCAGATTGGTAATACGTAATGTCTCATGAATGAGATCGAAACTAACGCGATCCCCATCAATAGCCGTAACGGTCAGACAACAGCCGTTATGCGCCACAGAAGCACCCAGTTCAAGCCCCGTAAGTAATGCCTCCGGCATTCGGATAATATGAGTACGAAAACTGTCTTTTTCCTCCACAGACAGCAGTTCAGCAGTTCCCTGGACAATACCTGTAAACATAGATCGACTCCGGCATGCAACATTATATCCTACTAGTCTGCCACTCTGCAGGAGACACGGCAAGCTGACAACTGCCTGTATTAAATGTGCTAACAAAAGATTTCTTAGCCGTGGCTGGTTGCTATTCGCAATCACGCTACTAAACTATGCGCCTGTCCTGCCTGAATATCAGCAGATAGAAGCAAAGTGCCTAAAAACAAAACTCTGAGCGGGAGTCTGCATGCAGAAATATTTAACGGAAGCGCACCAGCTATTAGCATTAGCTATTCCCGTCATCCTGGCCCAGGCAGCTCAAACAGGTATGGGATTTGTTGATGCCACTATGGTGGGATCATACAGTGCTGTTGATATGGCCGCTGTTACAGTAGGCACTTCAATCTGGCTACCGATAATTTTGTTTGGTCATGGTCTGTTACTCGCTCTGACACCAGTTATCGCTCAACTCAACGGGGCTGGTCAGCGTCATCAAATCGGTCATCAGGTTCATCAGGGCTACTGGCTAGCTGGTATGATCTCGATTGTGGTAATGGCCTTGTTATTTACGATCGGAGTGATGATCAGCAGAGTGCATAATATTGATACCACGCTGGCCGAAAAAGTCGGGCGGTTTTTACATGCTCTGCTGTGGGGCGCTCCGGGCTATCTTTTCTTTCAGGTAAACCGCTGTCAGTGTGAAGGGCTGTCTAAAACGAAACCTGGTATGGTTGTAGGTTTCCTCGGTTTACTGGTAGTCATCCCGGTCAATTATCTCTTTATTTATGGAAAACTGGGCATGCCTGAGCTGGGTGGGGTGGGATGTGGCATTGCCACCGCACTAGCCTATTGGGTAATGTTTTTTGCATTACAGGCATTTTGCCGGCACGCCGTTTTTCTGAATGATATTCGCCATGCCAAAGCTTCAGCAAACCCTGATCTGGCTACACTACGCCTCCTGGCAGCACTCGGTTTGCCCGTGGCGCTCGCGCTATTTTTTGAGATAACATTATTTGCCATTATCTCACTGCTTCTCATTCCGCTAGGCATAGTTAATGTTGACGGTCATCAGATAGCACTCAATTTCAGTTCTCTGATGTTCGTACTGCCATTCTCGATAAGTACGGCAGCCACAATCCGTGTCGGTTACCGGTTAGGTCAGGGATCTGTCGCAGATGCTGCTGTTGCGGCATGGGCAGCACAAGGGGTCGGGGTCATAATTGCCTGCTGTACGGCTCTCTTTACTATCCTTTTCCGCAAAGAGATCGCGCTGCTTTACAATGATAACCCGGCCATTGTCGCGCTCGCTGCCAGCCTGATGCTGCTGGCAGCGCTCTTCCAGCTTTCAGATGCAATACAAGTGATTGGTAACGGCATACTCAGGGGCTATAAAGATACCCACGCTATTTTTTATATTACCCTGACATCTTACTGGATTCTGGGTTTTCCCTGTGGCTATATTCTGGCTCTGACTGACTGGGTTGTTGCTCCTATGGGGCCAGCTGGTTTCTGGACGGGTTTCATCGTTGGCCTGACTACCTGTGCGGCCCTGATGATTTTACGAATCCGTCACATACAGCATCGCTCCCCCGAACATATCCTGCGTCGTACCTCTCGTTAAAGGCGTTCTGGCAGTGATTAGAAATTCCACATGTTGTCTATAAGCCGAGCAGTTACATGGAAAATTATTGCTTTCCGCTTGCTAGTTGTGCGTCCTGTCGCTAATATTCTCTTCCGCCATTTCCGCAAGGTTGGTGAGCGTGTTTTGATATAACATAGCGTAATCAAACCACTTACGTCATGTCTGAGTAAATTATCACTCCCCATGACGTCAGCCTAAGACAAAATCTGGCAGTGCGTCCGTAGCTCAGTTGGTTAGAGTACCACCTTGACATGGTGGGGGTCGGTGGTTCGAGCCCACTCGGACGCACCATTTTTGCCGGTATCCCGCAACGCGGCTTGTTTTATCTCCTTCCCTCAAACAAGCAATTGAAGAGTCATAAGTCTCTTTTTTTAATTGGTATTCACCCCTCTGACGTCTATACTATGCGATGTTGTAGTCAGCATTGCAGCGGCATCGGAATTTGTAGCTCCAGATTCCCATTGCACGCGGCAACCCTCTGTTCACTGCAATTTGTTACTGCTTCTTACGGTCCAGCTGGTCCCCCAACAATCTGTTTACATTACTGGATGCTGCGCCACGCTAATAGCTATATTTCTTCTTCAGCCACCTGCCGGAGAAATCTGTTTATGTTATCCGTCAAAACTTACAGAAAACCTGTCATGAAAAAAACCAAGATTGTTTGTACTATTGGCCCACAAAGCGAATCAAAAGAGATACTTACCCGATTGCTTGATGCAGGCATGAATGTTATGCGTCTTAATTTTTCACATGGAGATTACGAAGAGCACGGCCGCCGCATCACTAATCTTCGTGAAGTGATGGAAAAACAGGGAAAGCAGGCGAGTATTCTGCTTGATACTAAAGGGCCTGAAATACGTACTATGAAGCTTGAGGGTGGTAACGACGTCAGATTGACAGCAGGGCAAACCTTCACTTTCACCACCGATCAGACCGTCACAGGCAACAGCGAACGCGTGGCAGTCACCTACTCCGGATTTGCCAGCGATTTACAAACAGGCAATAAAGTACTGGTAGATGACGGGCTGATTGGCATGGAAGTTACCAGAATCGACGGAAATAATGTTATCTGCAAGGTATTAAACAACGGTGATCTTGGAGAAAACAAGGGTGTCAATCTTCCCGGCGTCTCTATTCAACTCCCTGCGCTGGCAGAAAAAGACAAACACGATCTGATCTTTGGTTGCCAACAGCGCGTTGATTTTGTTGCTGCATCTTTTATTCGCAAACGTAGCGATGTGCTGGAAATTCGTGAACACCTCAGACATCACGGTGGTGAGCACATTCAAGTCATCTCTAAGATTGAAAATCAGGAAGGGCTGAATAACTTTGATGAGATTCTTGAGGCTTCTGACGGTATCATGGTCGCCCGTGGTGATTTAGGCGTTGAGATCCCCGTGGAAGAGGTCATTTTTGCTCAAAAAATGATGATTAAAAAGTGTAACCACGCACGTAAAGTGGTCATTACAGCCACTCAGATGCTCGATTCAATGATAAAAAATCCCAGGCCTACACGTGCTGAAGCAGGCGATGTCGCCAACGCTATTCTGGATGGTACCGATGCTGTCATGTTGTCTGGCGAGAGCGCTAAAGGAAAGTATCCGCTGGAAGCCGTCTCTATTATGGCAACTATCTGCAAGCGTACCGATCCTGTGATGAAGAGCCGCCTCGCTATCAAAGATCCCTGGCATAAAATGAGGGTGACTGAAGCAGTATGCCGCGGAGCCGTCGAGACAGCGGAAAATCTGCAAGCACCGTTAATCGTTGTCGCTACCGAGGGCGGCAAATCGGCAAAATCGGTGCGAAAATACTTTCCCCACGCCATTATCCTGGCGCTAACTACTAATGAAATTACTGCCCGGCAGCTGCTGCTGACAAAAGGTGTCCAGACCAGACTGGTCAGTGCGATTGCGTCAACTGATGATTTCTACCATTTAGGCAAAGCTGCTGCTCTTGAAAGCGGATTTGCTAAAAAAGGTGACGTTGTAGTAATGGTTTCCGGAGCACTAGTTGAAAGCGGCACAACCAATACCGCCTCTGTTCATATTTTATAGTCAGATATAGTCATTTATTCTAAAAAGCGCCATTATGTGCGCTTTTTATATTTTTCTTAATTCAATTTTTGAAAAAATCCAATTGGAAAAAACTATTCAATTAGCGACCACAAAAGATTAATTCAATTAATATCTACAGTTTTTCTATATTATCATTATCTCTGCCATAAATTCTGT
>ERZ500997.215-NODE-215-length-16118-cov-6.634626_pt1 | contig 16118 bp, 14 predicted proteins | sample MGYA00248826_ERZ500997 | MGnify/ENA primary metagenome ERZ500997 (study PRJEB25958, sample SAMN03398524) | human skin metagenome | study: EMG produced TPA metagenomics assembly of the Human Skin Microbiome Metagenome (human skin metagenome) data set.
ACTATAATTAGATTTATTCATTTTAACTTTTGACGATCTGTTTCGCTGAACACGATTATTGAAGTTGAAGAATTGCGTTATTTTATCTATTATTGAAATTTTTTTCATATACATTATTTCTTTTCGCTATCACATTTTCATTGAATGATTATTTTTGCTTTTGTTTTTCTTATTGTTTCAACAAAATAAAGATTGACTATCAAATCTCTTTGCCCGATGGATCTACATAGTTTTCCTATGGATAAACAAAGCTGTCCATTGATTCTTGGAAGTTGTAAGTAATTTTCTTTCTCTCTTAAAAACTTTTTATTCTGTTTTAATTGCTGTTTTTACACAGACGGATTTCCGAGCGATCAACTTGTTTATAGTTGGGATAAAAAACCAGTCACATTTAATCAGAAAGATTTTACATTATCACAATTTGATATAGTTAAAACTATTTATCGTAATGGAACATTTCTATTTAAACGTGGTAATCATTCAATGCTTCAAGTAAATTTCAATTTGCGACGTCATGTTGGCTATTTTCTCATACAAATCTATGTACCATGTTCATTAATTGTAGTATTATCATGGGTTTCATTCTGGATCAATCGTGAAGCTACATCCGATCGTGTTGGTCTAGGTGTAACAGCCGTTCTAACACTTTCAACATTTGGTCTAGATTCACGTAGTGATTTGCCGCGTGTTAGCTATGCAACAGCATTAGATTGGTACACTGTCATGTGTTTCCTGTTTGTTGTATTTACATTATTAGAATTTGCTGGTGTACATTATTTTACTAAAGTTGGTACCGGTGAAGTACCCGTCATCGAAATCGATGATGATTGGGTTAAAAGTTCGGATGATTCTGATAACGATGATTATGATAATGATAAAATTTTTGATGAAATCATTGATCATGATTCTGATTTTAATGAAAAATTTCAACAGTCTTGTCGAAAACGGCAACGACAACGACGAAGACTACGACGTAAGTCGATAATTACATCCGGACAAAATTATCGATCTAGATCCCGAATAGTTCAACAACGCCGTGATTGGGTTAATAATAATAAACAACGCATCGATCGCACATCATCATCATTAATAAAAGTTAACTATTTTAAGCCTTACGGTCCAATTCCAAAATCCTATCAGATGGATCACCATTATCCTTATAATATGGATCATCAGAATGAATTGAATCAGGTAAATTAAAACGAAACAATCATAATTTTAATCTAAACATTAGGGAATAAGATTAATTTATGATAATTACAACATTTATATTAAATAATGAGAAATGAAGTATTTTTCAATGGTCGATTCATATAGATTTGATGTTCATTATGCTTATCGACAACATTTTCTTTATCTTTCAATTTATTATTTTGATTAACATTTGTGGAAGCTCGCCGTCGAATTGATGTTAGTAGATGTGGACAATCACGTTTGAAATTTATATTCCAAAATTCATGAAATTTTTTCATTTGAACATTTTGATTATTTTGTTTACTATGTGCTGTAACTTTATTAAATCCGTATAGATTCAATTGACGAACGAACGATATGATTTTTTTCGTCTTAAAATGATTAGTGTCTAAATATTGTTGTTGAAATTTTTCATAATTAATTAGGATAGTGTTACCATCCGATGACCATTTAATAGCATCGTTTGTACATTCATTGATGATTTGCCATAGAATCCGTGGAAAATATTTGTCACCATTTTTCTTTCTTCTAGGCATTTGACAATGGTCATCCATTTCCATCGAATAATTTCGAATTGGTGATGAATCCGGTTGCATTTTTGGCTGATCGTTCTGAATAAAGGAATTTTGACCATCGAGATCGTTATCGAGAGAAACTATTGTTTCTTCAAGTTTATTTTTCAAATTTTCATCGATTGTTTCGTCTACGGAAAAATCCATTTGTATTACATCATATGCTTTAGCCAATTCATTCTGAAAACCTTGAGATCTATCTAATTCACTTAAAGTTTGTTTTAAATTTAATAAATCCGGTGTCGAACCGCTCGAATCGATCATATTGAGCAATAGATTTATAGCTGTAGATGAATTTGTTTCCATTGTCAAGTGATGAAACAAAAGAACAGGAACAAAAAAAAATCGAACGGACAATCTTCCGAAAATATTTCTTCTCATTCTACTTTTCAAGAAAATTTATCAATTATTATCTTTTCTCTTTTTTTTTTTTTTTTTGTTATAGTTTCAAAATTTTCCTCATTCTTTGGAAAATGTTACTGAACAAATTGAAAGTATTGGATCGATTGTTCATATGCCAAATTGTCCAAGATATCAACATCAACAGCAAAGTAAAACACAAGAGAATATTGATTGGACCACATCATTTTGTTCACCGATGGTCAATAATGATGATGATTATGATGATGACGGCGATGATGATGCTCATGATGCTGATGTTCATGATCAAACTTCTTCATCATTAAAACTAAATTCAAGTTGGCCTACATTAGGCTTGTATAATCAAAATTTGCGGCCAAATGAATTATTTGAAAATTATTCCACTGAATTTCTCAACCATCGATATGATGAAAAAATGATGACAATCAACAATGATAAGGATCAAAACTATGAAAATGGTGATGACAATAATGGTCAATGCGATATCCATTCAGATAGTACTGAATCTGATTCTTTAAGCTTTTGGCTATGGACACGAATTATTCATCCATTTTCACAATGTTGTATACAATTCTGGTATTGTTTTACGGCCAATGAACAATTCAAAAAAGAGATGATCAAACGACGTACAAAAAGTCAGGAAATGTGCGCTGCAAATAGTGTTTCAATGATCGACAAAGTTAGTCGAATACTGTTTCCTTTCGTATTCTTCATGCTTAACATGGCTTATTGGACATTCTACATAAATGAACGAAATTCCGATTTTATCCAATGGGAACAATAATGATTATTAAAAAAAATTCTGTCCGATCAATACATATAAAACACACAATGTCAATAATAAAAAATAATAATCTATTTGACAACTGACAAACAAAGATATATAAAATTATTTCTTTTTTGAAAACAAGAATAAATGACATGTATGAAAATGTTCAATAAATTTGATTATATGTGTTTATTCAATGAATAATAAAAATACAGATGTAATCATTGGCTTTTTATTAGTTTATGTGAAAATAATTTCATAATATTTCTATTTTTTTATTTTGCTCATATTCATAAAGATAAAAAATGTTTAATGATAATACTGTGATTGAACATATCAATCGGAATCCAGATTTATACATTCAATGTCTGAATTTTGAACAGGTTTTCGAACTAATGATTGTTGCTGTGGTGGCGGTTGATTTGTTGTAGCTAAACACAAAATTATAAAAATAATTAAATTTAATCGATGTAAGTTTATTCATTGAATTTTACCTCGAATTGATTGTCCGGTTTGAAATATAATATGATTTAATCGAGATTCGATTTGTTCCAACTTACGATTTTTGATCACCTTTAATTGAAAAAAATTAAGACAAATACTTGAAATTAAATTAATCATTATTACCGATTCTTTGATGCGAGCTAAATTCTTAATGACTTCATGATCGATTTCCAGTGAACGACGTTTATGACGCAAGAAAAGATAAATATTATTTACATACAATAAGAATTTGATAGAAAATTCTTCTCTCGTGCTGATCTGACTGAAAAATTCTTTTTCAAATTCATTTCGAAGTGTTTCCATTGTTGCATTACGATATCGCAGATGATCGGTGATTGGATTCTGTTTCATCCAGTTAGTTACTTGATCAAAATATTGTTTCAACGTTTGATCAGTAATTGGTTTTAACAAGAATTGATGATTGTTTGAAGATGGGGCGATATATTCTTGACGTTGTAATGGAAGTTGTGATTGTGCATATTGGTTATTATAATATCGAAATGTTTCTTCATTCAGTCGTGAATAAAAATCATTTGTCGGTATGATTGCACCAGTTAGCATGGATTGATTAAATCGATGCTGTAATAATGATGTCATTTGGACGTTTTGTTGCGAAAGGCCATTCATCATTAATGGATTGAGTGCATTCTAAATTATTCATTTAATGAAACAATCAATGAAAATGTTATTAGTAAACAAAATTAAACGATAAATACAACTTACCGTTGGGATAATATTTTTCGGCACAATTTCCGATTCAAATTCATCCCAAGCTGCACGACGTTCTTCTTCAGTTAGATTTTCTTCGGGTCGATTTTCTAGTAATGAATCATGTTGATGAAACGATACGATGAGATCTTTGTGTTTTCTATAAAGATCACAAATTAAGAGATCACTTTTTCCAACTTCAACTGGAGGTACTCTATAAGCTGATTCCGGTGGTTCAGGTATAAAAGTATACAATTCGCATAATTCTGATTGTTTAAAATAACGTGCAATTTGATGTTCATCAATCACACGTAATGCCATTGATTGTTTCATGATTTGACGATCATAAATTTTCTGTTCCATAGTACCATACGATATGAAACGATAGATATATACAGGTTTTTCTTGGCCATAACGAAAAATACGATAGATAGCTTGCAGGTCATGTGTTGGATTCCAAGATACATCGAAAATAATGCATCGATTTGCACCAATTAGATTAATACCAAGACTGCCGGCTTTTGTAGATATGAGCATTAATCGTGAACGATGATCATCTATATCATTGAAATTATTGATGATATTCGTTCGACTGTCACAACTAACTTTTCCATCAATGCGAAAATAATCAATATCACGAATCCAACGATTACTTACACCACCAGTTTTCTCTACCAATTCATTATAGCCGATATTTTCACCAAATTTTTCATTTGTTTCTAAATTCTTTTCATAGAGTATTTTTTCGATCAGATCTAGATTATGCAAACTTTGCGAGAATACCAAAAGCTTATCGCCAACTTTTTCGCATTCTTCCATGATGGAGAATAATAAAATAAATTTTGAACTTAACTCGATACGATAAATATCATCATTGCCATAATCTTTCAGTATATTTTTCCACCACATCGATCTCTGAGCACTAGCACCATCATCAATCAATCCGTTAAGATTTTCATGATTTGTTGGAATATCAGGTGCTTGTCCTTTACTTCTTAATAATCGTTTTTCTTTATGTAATTCTTCTAAGTTATCAAATACACATTCGATATCTGATTCATTATCATAGTTTTTATCGTTATTATCTTCTACACCATTCGATTCTATTTTAATATTCGCAACCAAATCATCATCCTCATCATCGGACACAATAAAATTCTTCAATGAATCACCTTCTTTTTCCATTTTTTGTCGACATTGATCAACCAATGTAGCCGGATGATTCCATATGTATCGTAGAACCGTAAAATCGTTGAGAAGATTTTTACCACTTGTAGCAGAAGCAAAATTATCCAGATAATTCTTATAAAGTTCGATCTGGATTGTTGTCAACTTTATTGTGAGAACAAATTCATATTTAGGTTTCAGATATGGTACCAGAACAGAATAATCATGCCGATTGATGGCATCTTTAAGTTTTTGATGTAATACATGAACACGTCGTTTCATGTAATGAACATCGGCATCAGTCGAATCAACATGTTGACCATTACTGATTGGATTTTCAAAACGATTTTTGAATTCCCGTTTTGTGCCAAGAAGATTTGGTTTGACAAAATCGACCATAATAAAATATTCGGATAGATTATTCTGTAAAGGTGTACCGGTGAGAATAATACGTCGTAATGTGCGTATTTGTGAAATGGTACAATTGAATATTGTTTTATCATTTTTAAGAAGATGTCCTTCATCGACTATGACAATATCCGGACCAGGATTTAATAAGCATTCACGAATAACAGGCACATCATTAGCTTTTTCTCTTCTAGAGAATCTTTTTCCAGTTATCATCTGAGAAAACAAATTGATTGTCATAATCAAAACACCTCCATTTTTTCGCCACCTTTGTAATATTTTAATACGTTCATAAAGATTTTTTGTTGATGTTGTTTCATATGTTGCTATACAATTATCAAATTCAAGCCATTTATCGAATTCCATTCTCCAATTTCTTGCTACATTCAATGGTACAATTATGAGTACATGCTTGATAATATCACGGGTATAGACATTTTTCATGATGGTATGTAGAAAAGCAATCACTTGTAATGTTTTACCCAAACCCATCGAATGTGCCAATATACAACCAGATTCATGCCCATGTTTTTTTAGACGTTCAACCGATTCGATAGTTGAATTGAACATAAACATAATGCCTTCGATTTGATGTGGTTTCAGAATTTCGACAAAATGTTTATCCACTTCGACCAATACTTCTTTAGTTTGCTTATCGAAATCTAATATTAGACGTTTACATTCTTCATTTTTTTGTCCAATTGGATCGATAATCTTTTCATTAATTGAATTGTAAAGTTTTTGTTTTTCTTCAATACGTTTACGGCGATCACGTTCAGCTTTTTCGGCATTTTTTGTTTCATCACGAAGATTTTCATCTTTGAGTACTTTTCGAATTTTTTTTCGTGTTGAATCTTTATCCGGATTATCATCATTGTCACTGCTATCATTACTAATTGAACTATCGTCATTGATTACTATTCTTTTTCGACGTTTGCGAATTTTTTTCTTTGTTTCGGTTGAAATTGATGATTGAGAATCATTTTTTGATAATGAAATCTGATTTGTTTTATCGTTATCATTTTCCAAAGGATCAGATGATTGTTTTGGAAATTTCCCATTGGGTTCGCCTTCCGTTGAAACATTTTCCTCGTCATCCGTTGAAATCATTGTTCTTTTTTTCCTCTTAATCGTTAATATTTCTTCATCAATATCATCATCGGAAAGCGGTGGTGGAAATTCTTCATCGGTCATCAAATCATCATCTAACTCGTCGTCATTAACAACATCTTTTCCGAAAGATTTTGCTTTACCGTTTGTTTGTTTTTTTAAAAGATTGTTTGATTGGAATTCTTCTTCATCATCATCATTGCTACCGCTTGAATTGTATTTTTTCATTAGCTTATCTATCTCTGTCAATTTTTTAGTTTCATTTTCATTTTTTTCATTCGATTTGTCTTCTTTACTTTCGACAGAAAGAAAAACTGTCATATTTGCTTCGGATTTTTCTATTGATTGTTCATCATCTTTATTATTATCTTCTTCTTCATTAAGATCACCTTTTTTTTCATTGAGATCATCATGAAATAGATTCTCAACTTCTTCTATTTCTGTGGTCAGTTGTTCCGGTATTTTGCCTTCAGCATCGAAGATACGAGAAATCTCATTTTGACTGAGATCACAGTTGCGATAAAGTTCATTGTTGTCATCATCAGCTTCATTCTCATCATCAAAAATTTTGGTGGAATGAATGATTTCGGATTTTGATTCGCCAACAACCTCATCATTTGAATGATCTGTTTCATCATTTTCGACTGATTCATTTTTACTCAGCAATTTATCTAGATTTGGAATGTGTGTAGAAGGTAAATCTGGTGATTTTTTAGGCAATATTTCAGTCGAATTCTCTGGAGAAGATATCTGTGTAAAATTTGGTTCAGAATCCTTATCGCATTCAGAATCATTTTCGGTTAGGAATCCATCATCTATATCGTTTGGAGAGTGTTGATCAAGAATATCATCAACATCAAATTCAATCGGATCACCATCAGATATGTTGGGATTTTGTTTATCAATCGAACTTGAGCAACATGGCTCACCGGGATCCCATGATTTTTGTTGTTTTTTATCAGAATTATCAATACAAACGGTGGCAGAAGTAGATGCAAACGATGGCTTAACAGTGTCAATGTTGTTTTTTGAAGGAAATAAATCCTTTAAATTCATAGAAATCCGTAAAAGGAATGGTGTTTTGAGAAAATTCAACAATTCTTCTACCTCTTTACCATTGTATTTTTGATTGGAATTAAGACAGCTCAATCGTTTTAGATCATCAATAGATTCATCAAAAATATCTTTTAAAACATTCAAATCAATATAATCGTCTACTGATTGTTGTTTTTCTTGATTCTCCATTGAATGTTGAACATTTTCAACAATATCATTAAAATCTTCATCATTATCATTTGGCATATTTTATTGCGTAAACAACCAAAAATTTTTACAACAAATTTAAACAAATATCGTGATTAAATTTAATGAAACAATGACAAATTTATTGTAGATTTCATTGAAAATCAATTTTGAAACAGAAAAAAGATGCAAATATATTAATTTAAATTCAATGCTCCAACAAAATAAATAGACATTTAGCATTGATTAATGAATCCACTGGATTCCTTGTTAAAAATACAGAGCCAACTATTTTCATATCAATGGGTCCTAGACTGATCCAAATAGCCAATGCCTGGATACCATATATACAAACAAAAGCCGATATTATCGGATTTTAATTTTGTTAAATCATATGACGCTTTCAATTGAAAATCTGAAAAAAAACAAAATAGTCAAACGTTTTACTGATTGATTTAGAAAAAATATAATCTAAATAACATCCCAAAATCCGTTTTTTTCAATTTAAGTGATTATAAAAAAGACAATAAATAAATAAAATAAAATCAATGGCTGATACATATGTGTATGCTAAACGATCGTTTGTTTTAAAATTTCCGAAATAAATCCATTCGGTTATTGTATCAAAAATTTCCTGAATAAAACAAAACAAAACCTAAAAATTTTTGCCTCGTTTTTTTCAACCAAATTCATGGCCTTCATCTTAAATGAATGAATGCATATGGTTTTGTTTTATTTGAAGGAAAAAAATTATAACAAAAAATTCTTAATCAACTGCAGTTGTTCGGCCGTTTCTAAATATAGTTTTTGTGCTTGTCATTTTTTTTTGCTAAAAATCGTTTATGATCAAATTCATGGTATGTAGTCATTAAACTTTGGCATCAAATCGATGCTTTTGTTTTTAATGTGTGTGTGTGTGGCTTTGTTGATATTAATATTATTTTTCTCTCCATCATTATCATTCTTTTCCTTATCCGTTTTTTTTAAATTCTAGATTCGATTCTTGTTTGAATCTCTTTGGAGCATTCGAACAAATCAGCCAACAAAACAAAGATGATACGTTAAGATATGTTTTTTCTTTGTTGTTCGTTTTTCGAATAAAACAGTGTGAGGATTTCTTTTTTTCTCACTATATTGTTTTTAAATGTTGTGTACGAAAATTATCATCTTTATCATCACAATAGTTGTTTTCATACAAATACGAACATTCTACGATGAACAAGAAGATTGAATGTCAATTTCGCAAACAATGATGATATGATCAAAAAAAACAAAAACGATGATGATAGTGAATAGTAAATACAGATTTTCTTTGTCATTATCTCATCTGTTCTGTATTGAATTATAGTATCAAGTTCAAGTACGATTTTTTCTTTCGGCTTTTATTTTGTCTAATTCATCGTATACGACTTTGTTTGTGATTGACAGACAAATTAACCCGGATGTTTCAAACATTTTGATCATTGAGATTAAAATAGAAATTGTTGTTTTTTATTGTATATCCAGAAAAAATGACCAATAAAAAACAACAGCCATCATTAATGATTGAACGAAGAATTCTTATAATTGAACCATTTTATAGTGGATCACATAAACGATTCATTGAAACATTGCTTCCATTATCTGTAGACTATGATTCAGTGTTGGCCCATACATTGCCTCATAATAATCCTATTAAACAAATAAATAATGATAAAAATCCACAACAATCGAATCATTCAACATCGAAAGTATGTGCAAATTCATCAATGAATAAACCATCAAAACTTCCAACAGGATCACAATCATCAAAATGGCCACGTTTCAAATTCACATTAGTCGAAATGACGGGTAAAAAATGGCATTGGCGATCAAGAACCAGTGCTTTATATTTGTCCCGTGTAATTATCAATAATGCTGATCAACATTTTGATGTCTTATTCACATCATCTATTTTAAATCTTGCCGAATTAATTGCTCTACGGCCGGACATTGCTCGCATTTCTTACAAAATTATTTATTTTCATGAAAATCAATTAGCATATCCAATACAACATCATAAGGAACGAGATTTTCAATATGGTTATAATCAAATACTTTCAAGGTATGTATTCAGATCATCATTTGCTTATAATAAAATCTACGGATCTAATTAACAGTTTGGTTGCCGATAAGATTGTGTTCAATTCAAAATATAATCGTACATCATTCATTGGAAATATACGAACATTTTTAAAAATGATGCCCGATTATCGTCCACCAGATATCGATCAAATGATTTACAGTATTGAACAAAAATCTCGTATACTTTATTATCCGATTCGTTTCAATAACATACCATTGATGCATGCACAGCGTCGTGAGAAAAAAATTTTGCATATCATTTGGCCACATCGATGGTATTATGGAAAAAAATTTTAATTTTTCTCACAAAATAATTCTTATTTTTTATATGATTATTAAGGGAGCATGATAAAAATCCGGAAGCATTTTTTAACATTCTGTTTCGATTGAAAGAAGAACGACAAATACCATTTAAATTATCGGTTCTTGGTGAAAATTATTCGGAGATACCAAGTTAGTATAACTTTTGTATTATTACATTCATTCATAAATCTTTCAATTTAATCGAAATTAATTGAATAATCGTGAGAAATTTTTGAATTGAATTGATCCTGTTATTGATTTAATATTAATCTTGACATTTGATTTGAACAGAGATATTTGTTGAAGCTAAAACACGTTTAGCCGAACAGATTGTACATTGGGGTTATGTTGAATCCAATCAAGATTATTACGATGTATTGGCCAGCGGTAATTGTTGCATATCGACTGCGTTACATGAATTTTTCGGTGTCTCAATGTTAGTATTTATTTTCATACAGGAAAAAAAATTGATCGTCGTTCAATCACGAATGTCGGTCAATGTCCATTTGGTAGTCATTTTGATTTTGATTGAATAAAATAGATAGTAGTAACAGTTTTATCAATTGATCATATGATTTTATTTTTGTTTCATTGTTATTAGGCTTGAGGCTGCCTACTGTGGTTGTTATCCATTATGTCCATCACGTCTAGTATATCCAGAAATATTTCCAGGTAAGCAAGCAAACGAACACAAAACCAAGGTTTTTATCATCTAATTGAATTTATCCGTTTTGAATAATAGCCCAATACATCTATGAATCAGATGAACAACTTTTATCAAAATTAGAAGAATTTGGCCGACAACCGGATAAGATTCCCTTACCATTGGATATTGCATATGATGTATTTGATTGGATCTATTGTCAAGATGAATATCGTTCATTATTTACGAAAATCAATCATAAAGATGATGGTGGCAGTGATCGTTCAACACCACAACATTCACCAACACAACCAGCATTGATATCAACATTAACATCAAAATTTAAATCATCGGTTTTGAATCATAAATGAATGAATAGATTATTTTATTTAACTGCCTAAAAAATCTATAATAATTCAAGCACCTCACATTGTTTATTTAATTTAAAAAATGGAACATCACCATGAATAAGCACCAATTTATCATTATTATTCAGATTGTTTTACATAACTATTCATCAATGTTGTTTGCCGTTTGTTTTCTAGCCCATATAATATGTTTGCAAATTCAAATTGTGTTCACACTAATTCCCCCTCCCCATTCACCTGACACAAACACACCCACACCCAATTATCCAATGTTTGCGAGCTTTTAACTTTGATGTCTCTTATCTTTTATTTAAGGTTTTTTTCCTTGAATCTACCTACACAGAAAAAATGGCAATTATTTTGCAATAATTATATATCAATGTTATTGTTGTGATTTGATCGAAAATAAAAATAAAATTGTTTTCTCAATCCTATATTATCCATTAATGATCCATTGAACAGATTATTAGAAAGAAAAGAAACCAGGTTTTTTTCAATGATAATGATGATTACCGACTGATCAACACTAAATGACTGAATGATGATGGCGCCCAATGGCTACAAAAACATTTTTTTTTTAAATTTTCCATTAATAATTAGATTAAATCTCAACAATCCTTAATATCGTCCATCATGATCATGATCAAACAGAGAAGGAGAAAAAATGTTGCATTTTTTAGGTCAATTTTGATGATGATTATCATCGCCATCAATATGTGTGATGATGAATCAACAATTTCAACAACGAAAAACAAGAAAAATTTATAATTAGAAAATAATAAAAATATTGCTATTCATTTCAATCGATGAATCAATTACAATAACAGCATCATTAGCATTAATGGTGGGGTAGTAGTTAGTATATAGATATTTAGTAGACATTTATTTGGATTTTACAGAAATCGCACATCAATCACATCACCGCGATTGCATTTGTTTGAAAAATTATTAGAAAGACTAGTTTGATCGTTGATTTTTTTTTCATTCATTCAATAACAATCATCTTGCCATGAATTATCTTCCAATCCATTACAACTATTAATCTTGAAACCTCTTGGTGGTTGATGATGTGCAGTGGTGGTGAATATTGTGCGATTCAATTGTTGTTGTTGTGGCTGTTGACATGGATTTATTGATTTACCTGTGTTCACCATTGGCGTTACCAAAACGTGTGTTGATTCCATGCAATTGTTGAATGTTCGGTTGTCTATTATTTGATTTGGCATTTGTTCGAAATTGTTGATTAAATTTGGCCGTTGTAATGGTTCCTTGCTGTTTCCATAGACTGGGATGCTTAATCTATTGTTGTTAGAAAAAAAATATTAAAACATAAAAATTTCTATTAACTCAAATGATTATATCAAAATATCATAATACTGAGATGAGTGTGATTGTAGCGGAAAAGCAAAGATGTTAAAAAGAGGAAACAAAAATTAAGCGCATCACCTATTAGCCATTGTTGGTGCAGTGATGACAAAATTGTTGCCGTTATTAAATGTTGAAGATGATGATAATGGATTTTTCATCAACCCAGGTATCCGTGATGATGTAACGATGTTTTTATCACCATTGTTGATGTCGTTGTTGTTAGTATGATCAGAACAAATATGATTATTATTATGGTTAGAACCTTCACTGAATATAAATGATGAGCGATGTGGAATAGTGGATTCGCTGACTATAATCGATGATTGTTTAGAATGTGAAGATTTCGAATTTCGTGACAATAATGGTGATGACGATCGATGATGATGATTTACATTATTATCTACCTCCCGTTGATTTTGATTACCACTTGATGCATTCAAAAAATGATTCACATTCAAATTTGAATTACAATGATTATTTGTTTGTTGATGATTCCTAACTGGTTTTTGATTTGAATATTGTTGTCCATCAAACATTGTTGTAATGGTCATCAATGTCACTGATGATGATGATGAGGACGGCCGATTAGTTACACGAAATGTAGACTTTCGATCCAATCCCATTCCTAATCGTTGTTGTTGAACATCATTACCATTCAAATCTTGTTGTTGTTGTTGTTGCTGCTGCTGTTGACCATCATCATCATTGCTCATCTCAATCTTATCAATATTTAAATTCGTGCGCCACACATATTTAGATGCAAATTTTTCAGAGAGAAATGAGAAAACAATGGCAAGGTAAAGGGAATAGGATACAGACAAACACACAAAGTTATAACAGGAAGCAAGAGTATTAAAAGAGAATTTTTAATTAGTGCTTTTCACAAGAATAGAAGTAAAAACAGAAGAAAAACCAAATATATCCATTCATGTTATAATGTATTAGGAATTCATAATTATCATGCATTAAGAAAAATCCCATGCAAACATAGATCATAAATGTAAATCATTTTGCCTTTAACTAAAACATACCTGGCTAACAGCGCGTGGAATTTGAAATGGATTTGATTGTTGTTGAAAATGATGATTCTGAAGTAGTTGTTGATCACGTATCGAACCCATACTACCAAAGCTATTGGTAGATCTTATGGCAGTGGTTCCGTTTCCAGGAATACCACTGCTACGAATATTTACCAATGATGGTTGGGATGAAACACCATTTGCGGTTGGACGTGCAATTCGTGATATTCGACTACCATTAGTAGCAGAGATTGCTATTCCAGTAGGACCCATTAGGCGACTCTGAAATTTCGGTGCATTGATCACCTGTATCTGTGATAGTCGAGGTTTCGACTTTATGCTATGAACCGATAATGGTGCTGAGCCATTTGTTGTACGTTTTTGTGCATCTAATAGATTAGGTTCACTACGGCCCCCAGACATTGTTGATGATCTCAGAGATAATGTTGAACAGTCAGAATTAAGCAGATCATCATTAGATGAGACCAGATTTACTTGTTTCATTGATTGTCGCGTTTTGCTTATAGTTCGATCATTTATATTATTCATTTTATTGTTGTTGATCTGTCCTTGACTTGCTTCACGTCTCAATAACAAAGTACGAGTATTATTTCTAGAAATTGTGGGAAAATTCCTATCAGATGTATCTGATGTTTGGTTATAACTGTCAACAATATTCCTATAATTCTCATCATTACTATCCTCGATAAGATTCGATTGCTCCGTGTTCATTTCAAACGTACGATTCAATGTTGGTCTTTTTAAATCATTGTTGTCGGTAAGACCACTATCAGATGAAAGGCCAAATTCTTCGACCAAATCATCCGAAGTTATCATTAAATTATTGGCCTGATTTAGATCACTACTGTTATCCGTTTCGGATGTTGAAGTATTGCCAGGATCACATTCTAAACGTTGTTGTATATTTGAATGATTACGACCAACAATATCCAAAGTAACATTCAATATACGACGATTTGTCTTTGTTATCGTATTTGTATTAATCGGCAGATGATTATCAATCATGGTAGGAGTAGTAGAAACATTTGATGTAATTATTTGTCCATTACTATCAGAACTTGTTTCTGTGGAAGATTCGGTAAATTTCAGCTTTGATTCGATTAGACCAAACGTTCGATTTAATTCACGATTATTATTATTATTGTTATTGAGAAATGGGCGTGAAATCGTTCCTTTTGTTATAGTACCATAACGTACAGTATTATCATTGTTCATCGATGATGAATTGGTAGGAGTATTGAATTGATTATCATTAAAATTATTATTTTCAATCTTTCGTTTTGTTATGGTTGCCGTACGTGATACGGACGATGATTTTGTAAGATAATCAAAACGATTATAGCCATTTACTAATCATGAATGAAAATTCAAATAATTAATTTAATATTGAAAGGTAAAAAAACATACTTGGAGTCAAATGGCTTCTAGAAGAATCTGAAGAAGATAATGCTGAATTCTGGCGAAAATGATGAAGATTACTATTGCTGTCAATGGAAACATGAAAATATTTTTTATATTCATCATCAGATTTTATCTGTATATAGCCATTAATCCATTCGAGTACAATATCATAGGAAAAATTTGTTTCAGGATTATATTCCTTATCATTTAATAGCCAATATTCTTGTCGAAAAATGTATTTGAATTCCGGTGCATTCAAATCAAGTATACCCAAATCTTCTTCAATATCGCTGGATAATAATGAAAGACGACCTGATGGTGATGTTTTCGTAATCGTTCCACGATGATTTACAATCATCGATGATGATGATGATGCCGTTTTAATAAACGGTGATAATGTAGCCATAATTCATTAAATTAGAATTATTGAAAATGCAAAGAAAAAACTATATATGATGGCAGTATTTAATTTTAAAAATGCTAATAAGTAGAAACGAAATGATTTGGTTGGACGGATGATATTTTGTTATCGCAATACACACTAAACATAACAAACAAACAAAAACAAATAAAACAAAATTTTTGAAAAAAAAATTTTTTTTTGTGAAAAAAACAAACAAAATTCATAAATTGTTGCAATCCATCGTTGCTATCGTTGAGTGTGACGATGATATTTGTTTACCTTTTTTTTTTCGTAAAACTTTTTTTTTCGGAACAGATCAAAAAAATTTTTTCTCGATATTTACTATGAATGACCAAATTTGGACATATAGTTATCGTAGGTTTCAATAAATGATCCTTTTTTGAAAATTTTTTAATAGATTTTTTTTCTGTTTC
>ERZ500997.216-NODE-216-length-16051-cov-6.358215_pt1 | contig 16051 bp, 18 predicted proteins | sample MGYA00248826_ERZ500997 | MGnify/ENA primary metagenome ERZ500997 (study PRJEB25958, sample SAMN03398524) | human skin metagenome | study: EMG produced TPA metagenomics assembly of the Human Skin Microbiome Metagenome (human skin metagenome) data set.
AATTAATTTATAATAATAATAATATCATCATTATTCAATATCTATAATCTTTTTGAATTTAAAATTAATTAATTACAAAAAAAATTATAATTTATAAAAATAAAAATTTTAATAAAATCTTCTTAAAAACTATCGATATTTTCGATACTTTCAAATGAAACAATCGATTCTTTTTGTTTAGGATTCTTTACTCGCAAGATACTCAAATGTGTGTCTTGTGTAGGTGTATTGCCACCATGGCCATTGCATCTATTATCGTCGTCGTCGTTGTTGTTGTTGTTTTCGTTGGTTAAATTTGTGATAAAAGAGACACTGTTTTTTTTCTCTGTTTGTTTGTAATACAATTTGGCATTGAATCATATATCGTTTTGTTTTGATTGTCACCGAATTCAGAATGCCGGAATAGAATATTCTACCATTCTATATTTTACATGTCATCATCAACAACGAAAACAATTTACCGATTTAGTTTTAGCAACGATATCAGCCTACTGAATTCCATTCATAATTTTGTTTTGTTTTTTTATTCTGGATAATCTATTGCCTGGGTAAGACAACCAAACCTCACACTTAAAAAAACAATTCGGGTCGATTCAGTTCATTCACAAATTAAACTCGTTATTGCCAAAAAATAAAAAACTACTGATGATGATAATGGTGATGGCGGTGGTAGCATTTCAAATCCTAATGAAAAAATAGAATAAAATTCATCAAAAACAACAACCGAAAATTTTTTGAAATCTTTTAATTCTATTTATATAACTGGATTCGAATATCGACGATGCCAAGCAAGCATTTATACAAAAAAAAAGTAAATGATGTGGTTGGTAGTAGATGCCAATCGTGGTATTCGATGATATTCTTTTACTTCTTGTTTTTTTTTGTTGTTTGTTTGTTTGGAATCATTATAGCATCAGGAATTTGTGTTGTGTTGTGTTTGTGTGTCTATTCGATCGATTCCACATGTTGTTTTTTGACATGATTTTTTTTGCTTAGCTAAAAAAAATGTTTGATTCGAGGTACACTTGTGTTGAATTATAGAAATCCAGGGTAATGTTGTTGTTTTAGGAGGCAATATCTATGCCTAATGTCTATTCTATTTTCTAGCCAAATTGGTTTATATTCCAGGTTTGTGTAAAGTAAAGTCTCTATATAAATGAAGAATGGGCTTATTGCCAGAATTATCATCATCATCATTATGCTGTTTTAGTTTTTGGTTATCATGATGATCGTCAATCGTCATAGTCGTCGAACAGAAAAACAACATTTCGTACCTATATTATAATACACAACATATCACACCATCCGGGCTGCCAACGCCAATTTTGCTTGCCTGGTTGCCTATATTCTGTTGTGCCTGTTGTTGGTTTGTTGAAGGAATGTTGCTTAATTCACGATTCATACAAACAACGATTTCATCAAGACAGGCAAGCCACATCTAACCATCTGAATGAAAGTGTTTCTTTTTGGCTATTGCATTACGATCGAATGAGTGTGGCTTCAAATCGTAACCGAAATCAATCAATTTTTGACCATAATTTTCTATCATTATACACAGAGAAAATTATCATCATTTTGATCATCAGTTAATCATGAATCAACAACCCGAAATGATGATGGTCGACCAGCCGATTATAGCCGAACAACAACAATCATCACCACAATCGGTAATCGATTCTGAATCAATTACACATAGTGCAATGACAAAGAATAAAAAATCATTAAATATTAAATTATTGATGCGTCGTCCGATTGATGTTTTAGTTGATCAGGGTATTCTTCCACGTAAGTTATAAATTGTTGTTTTTTTATTGATTTCATTTATATTAATTGAATTTTTTTGTTTGTTTTTTGGCAGCACCAAAATCATCACCATCATTTTATGAACAAAAACAACGTTTAGAACGTGCAAAAACTGGTGATTATTTAAAACATAAAATTCAACGACGTCCACAACGTGATGAATTAGTTCAACAGAATATTTTGGAACAAGAAATATTTGATCCATCATATTATGAACAAGAACGTAAACTTAAACGAGCTAGATTGGCCGATGATCTTAACGAAAGACTTTCACATCGTCCCGGTCCATTGGAATTGATTAAAGGAAATATTCTACATGCAGATCTTTCACTGGAACAAGCAATTAAAGAAGGACAAATTACATTTAAAAAAACATGTGAAGGTGAAATAATTAAAAATCCACCGAAACGTTTTGTATTCGAAGAAGAAAGTAGTTCAGATTCATCGATACCATCACCTTCGATCAATAATCTTGGCCAACAACAACAACAGAATCGTTTGATCACTAACAATGTACCTTCGTATATTTTGTCAAATACGACACCATCCGCTAGTCTTATGTCGATATCGTCGACGATTCAAACAGAACCACCACCATTACAACAACAACAACAACAACCCTCAACTACTGTGATTCCTACAGCAACCGTATCATATATTATGACCACAAATGTATTGACGCATCCAAACAATTCAACTGTTTTTATAACTACCGCATCAAATCCAACTACAGCTACAATAGCTCAACCAAATAGTTTGATAACATCCACACAAATCGCTAATAACATTCAACAATCGCAACAACAACAACAACCACCACAGGTATTATCTACAGCCACTATTAATAATAATAGCGGTTGTCAGAAATTTGTTGGACCATCATCACAACTTGCAATCAATAGTATTCAAAAACAATCATCGGAAGGAAACGCTCAAATAATTTCACAACCAAAATCTAAATCATCAAAAAAAATCAAATCCAAATCGACACCTAAAACACGTGTTATTAAATTTCATGAATATACTGGACCACCGTCAAGTAATAATGGTAATCGATCGACCAAAACAAATCAAACAGCAGCAGGTTGGACATCAAATCCGATGACCACATCAATTGAAACATCATATGAATTACTTCTTAAACAACAGCAATTAATTCTTCAATGGCAGCTTGAATCACAACAACAGCAGCAGCAACAACAACAACAACAAAATTCTACTAATCAACAATCGATTCCTGCTGCAAAGGTATGTTGTTGATTTAAATGTTGTTCGTTTTTTAATACCAAAAATTTCATCTGCTATCATAGAATGATAATCATGATAAACGTTCAAATAGTCCGCAAATTAAATCGCAAAAATCCACACCGCCAATGTCATTATTTGATTTTGTCGATCCAAATGTTTTTGGTGGTGATTTTAGCAGCAGCAGCAGCAGTATCAAGAACAATGGTAATAAAACGAATGATTCAAAAACAACAACAACAAAAAATGTTCAATCACAAAATAAATTGAAAAATAGCGATTTAAATTGTCAGACGCAACATCGACAACAACAATCGCAACAGCAGCATCCGCAACAACAACAACAGCAACGAACCAGTCCTATTAAAAGTACAAGCAACATATCGAATGTAAAGAAAATCATATCGAAATTAGAAGATATGAAAGTAAGCGATCTAAAAGCTGAATTGAAAAAACGTAATCTACCGGTATCTGGTGCGAAACAACAATTGATCGAAAGATTGAAACCATTTTCTGATTCAGTTGTTGTCAATATTTTGGCCAATGCTAATCGAGAAACATTGAACTTAACGATGTTGGCAAAAAATGGCGCAACACAGCCGCAGCCTTATATTTTTCAACAGAATGTTGGCCTGAATCAAACTCCCAGTAAACAACCAACAGCTCAAGATTTTGTTCTGTTGGCTACAACTAATCCTACCAATAATGGCCTTACCACTGAACCAGTAACCATATTGAATGCTGCTCCAGCATCGAATATTACAATGGACGGTCGGACAACTATACCGTTGACTATACCGATCGGTCAAACTACATTCATACCGACAGCACAATATCAATTTCTATCGTCATCAAATACTGCCAATTCGAATGTTTTGGATAGCAGCAAATACCGTATGAATACAACAACAATTTCTTCACCGGCTATTCAATTGCCCAATAATTTCTTGATTAGTGGACCAGCCGGTCAAACGATAAATGATTCATCGAATACAATGACCATATTAACATCACCTTCTCGAACAATTCAGCTTGCGCAATTAGCCGATTCGTCATCGCCGTCATTGAATTTTGGTTCAACATTTGTTACGCAAACGAATACTGCCAAATTGTTTAACATCGGTCAAAACTCTAGCCCCATGTTTCATCAATTGCTTCTGTATCCTTCAACAGCAACAACTACAATCATCAATTCGGACAATGAAACACGAAAACAACAACAACAACAATCTCATCGTTCAAATTCTTTTCCAGCCGATTCATTACATCCGCTTCAAAGGTAGATCTTTGTTTATATTTTGGAATGAATTTTAATCTGTTTCGATTTTTTTTTTCGTTCACAGAAATACATCTTTACCTTTGATAATCAATCAAATGCCAATCGATACTAACATTAAACCACTGATTAAAATGACTGATAATATTGAACAACAAACAAATAAACCTATGATACCTGTTATGAAAAGTGCAAGTGATGATAATTTTCAATTTAAAATACCTGCCGCTTTAAAATCACAGGACATAAAACAAAAAGATTTGAAACAAAACAAAAAGTCTTCGGTAGAAAATAGTAAGCCTGCTAAACTAGCAGAATCGTTGTTGAATCAACAAATACCAAATCAAGCTGCTGTTCCTGTATTATCGAGTACAAACGATTGTGATAGCGATAAAAATGCTAAAGTCCATACGACTACGACCACCAGTAATGATCAACAATCACAGCAACCAGCTCAACAACATCCACAGCCAGATTCTACATCCAATCTTGATTTTGATGATTTTATTCTTAACTTTGATGATCTTAACGGATTGGATGATGTCCCACCACCACCACCACCACCATCATCATCAAACTCGTTAGCCACAAATAACAAACTAATGACAACTAATTCCAGAGAAAATGGCCTAATCGATTTTAATGATAATTGGCTACTTTCGGATTACAATTTTTCGACTGCTAACGATTTGTATATGCAACAACAACAACAACAACCACCACCACCACCTGTCAAATCAACGAATCAGATAACTGATATGTCAATGGATTCGACATCTACTGATCAATTATTTGAACAAATTTTTGATATGCAACTTTCACAACAACAACAACAACAAAGACAGCATTCAAACAATGGCATTTATAATACACAAATGGCTATGAATATGGACCAAAATTTAAACGATTTTACCACTAACAATATTGTCAACAACAACAACCATCAACATCATCATAATATTGTCGATTCAGATTTTCAATTATTCAATTATTTATCTAATCCATTACAACATTCATCAACATCTTCATCCACGACATCAACATCATCATGTTCAGCATCGACAGCATCATGTTCAACAGGTTTGAATGGCAACAACAACAACAACAATGGCAATAATAATCTATTATCATCATCATCATTAGATCGATTTAGTGATCTATTTTTTTCAGATGATGGTGGTAATGATGATCTAATGAATAAATCATCATTAGATTTTTCCTGTTCACTTTTTGAAAACAACAACAATAATAATAATAATACAAATGGTCGAATAGATTTTGCAACCTAAATGTGCAATACATTGATGATGTTGATGATCAATCTTGAAATTTGTTAAATTTTTTTTTTTTTTTTCGTCATTCCTTGAATTATCGATGTTTATTCCCCCTGTTGTTGTTGTTATTTATTTATAAAAATTATCATTTAAATAATGTCTGAATGATAATATTTTTGTAATCTATCTTACAATTAGATAGATCGATCGACCACATGTAAATAACGTTGGACCACTCCCTACTTGTCACACACACACACAAACACATTTTCATAACATGCATACGATACATGCACCATTAACCAGAGAGATTTGAATGCATTTTATCAAAAGCGCCCGGTATTTTTTTCTTCTTCTCTGTCTTGATTAGATATTAATTATGTAATTGATTTGATAATGATGATCAGCTCATCGTTTTTTTTTTCTTCTCATTTCTTTTTTCATTTTTTTTCTGCTTGTCGCTTTTTGCGATTGTTTCGTTTGTTTTGTTTTGTATAAATTAATGCATTTGGAAATTTAATTAATTTCAGAAAAATTTGTGTTGAATAAATTTAATTAAAACAAAACGAAAAGTTTATTTGTTTGTTTTTTCGATTTGAAAAATTCTGAGTACACTAAGTTTTACCTGGTAATCTGTGTTTTAATCATGACTGAATCACATGGTAATGGATGCAAATATCTATTAAATTCGACGGATTTAAATATTCGTCATCATTTAACGGGTATGGCACGTACAAATCCAAATATACAGATTTTATCCGATGTTGATGCTATTGTTCGTAAAGATATAGCCAAATTAAAAGGTCGTGTTGTATTGATTAGTGGAGGTAAGTGAAAGGATCGACAAGCACATTTAAACCTTGTGCTTTTCATTTTCGGAAATAAAAACAAAAAATTTATTCATTCATAGGTGGTGCTGGTCATGAACCAATGTTTGCCGGTTTTGTTGGTCCAAAACAATTAACAGCCGCTGTATCGGGTTCTTATTTTGCATCACCATCGACAGGTGCCATTATGCGTCTTGTTGAACAGATAACCAAACCAGATTCATCGATTTTATTTATAACAGCAAATTATACTGGTGATAGATTGAATTTTGGTCTTGCCAATGAATATCTACGTTTACGTGGATATAAAAATATTGAAGCATTTGTTTTTGGTGATGATTTAGCACCATTTCTTACCACTGTTGGTGCTGGTGCTGGTGGTGAAAAGAATAATATTTAAATCAAACGTAGAGGATTAGCAGGCATTGTATTTGTACATCGAATTGCTGGTGTTTTATCGGAACGTGGTCAAACACTTTCACAGATATTATCATATTTAAATCGAATTAGTCGATTAATTTATACATTTTCGGTTAGTTTAAGTGCAGCCGATATTGTTGGACAAGGTGCATCATTTCGTTTACCCAATGATCAAATGGAATTAGGCCTAGGTGTTCATGGTGAATCTGGTGTTCGACGTTGTCGATTAATGTCGGCCAATGAAACAATCGGTTTAATGTTGAATGAATTAATTGGTCATTTAGATCGTGATGGTATTCTTGAACGTTATCAACGAAAAGTTATTGTTTTGATTAATAATTTAGGCGGAATGATACCAATGGAAATGAATATTATTGCCAACGAAGTTATTGAACAACTTATACAAAAATCAATCAATATTAAACGAATATATTCGGGTAGTTTATTTACATCGTTCAATATGAAAGGTGTTTCAATAACAATATTCATTGTTGATAATGATGATATTTTGGATATTTTGGATGAATTTGATCGAAATCATGCTATTCAAACATTATATTCAGTGAATAAAGATTTCATTTACAATCAACCGGATTCAAAGATTCAAAAAATTGATATCGAAAAACAACAAGATCAACAACAGCAAGGTGATCAATTATTATTTCAGAATATTTGTTCAAAAGAAATTTTCGTTAAATGTTTACGTAATGCATGCCAGTCGATTGTAAGTGGAAATTTTGGATTTTTAACAATAAATTCATTCGATCGATTGATTTCATTCATAGATTAATCAAGAAACATATCTAAATAATTTGGATAAAACTGTTGGTGATTCAGATTGTGGTTCAACATTATCATCGATTGCACGATTAATATTGAATCAATGTGATTCAATCGATGGTAAGTTTCCTTGAGTTCGATGTTTTCTCCAATTAAAACTAATGATGATGTTTTACTCACACTATTTCCACCCACCCCTACCCCTTTAAAAAAAGTAACACCAACATTCAGTAGATTATCCCGATTAATGATCAATAGTCAAATTGGTGGTACAAGTGGTGCAATCTATAGTTTATTGTTCACTGCTGCACATAATTTTATACATAATCATTATTTCATCCAATCAAATAATGATGATTCAAAAAAACAACAACATCAACCATCATCAGGAAAAAAAATTATTGAAAAATTCTGGTTAAAATTGATTGAATATTGTATGGAACGTTTAAGTTGTTATGGTGGTGCCCGGATTAATGATCGATCAATGATTGGTAAATATTCAAAAAATCAAAAATCAAAATTTTCAAATCAATCAAAAATTCATAAATTCATAGGGTTAAAAAATAGGCCTCCTAATTGTTTTATCATCATCATCGTTTCGATTCTTCAAAGTTTTGAAAAAAATCATTCAAATTTTGAATGATTGAAGAATCTCTTAATTCTCTTTTTTTTTTTTTTTGTTTTTGGAACAGAAAAGAAGATAACTTGATAATGGCTGAAAGTTTTCGTTAATTCCAAACGAAAAAAAATGATTAGAAGGGGGAAAGCAAGAGGGTACACTGATTTTTCTTCTTTCGGGTAATTCTTCTTTCTCTAATTTTGTTTCCCTTGATGATGATGATGATGAGGATGTGATCTCTCAATTTTTTTTTAGAAAAAAAAAGTTTGAAAATTTCGTTTTTTTAGACAAATTTTCATTCATTTCGGTTCGTTCGACTCAATTTAACTATTAGAAAAGAAAAAAAGAAAAGAAAAGGAAAAAATTCAGTTAGCGTTGATGAATGAATGAATGAAAATCATTGAACATAAAGGATTGAGTTTTTTTTTCGTGAAAAAGGGCAGTCATGCAAATCGCAGTCATACAAACTTGGCCATTTTTCCTATCTAACATTAACCCTGATGATGCACGCGACTTTTTTTTCGCGGAATAAAATTTGATGCAAATTTCAATTTATTTTTTATTTTTTTTTTTTTTTTAATAAATTCAATAGCATCTCAACAACAACAACACTGAGATGTTGAATATTTGAATCGTTGAATTGAGAGAGAGAGAGAGAGATGCTATTCGGTAGATGATGATAATAATGAGCCAGATATTTATTTTTTCTTTCTTGTTAATCTTATTTATTCGATTCTTTTTGAGTGATGAACGATTCGATTATTTTTTTGAGTGATGGACGATTCGATTTGTTTCATTTTGGCAGCCAGGGAGTCAATATTGTCACAATGTCCAAAATCAAATCAAATGAATGTCAATTTTTTTAACTGTCATTTGTTTTTCTTCTTTTTCTTATCTTCTTCTTCATTTCAAATTAGACGGTCTCAATGGAATTATAATTGGCCTTAAACAATGTCTATCAATCAATGATGATTTGGATGATAAACGTTTAGCTAAAATTATATCCGAATCAACTTGGCATCAAGCAAGTAAGTTTCTAAATATTCTTTTCTTTCGTTTTTTTTCCTTTTCAAATGCAATAATAGAAAAAAATTCAATTAGCCTTTTTTTTCACGGAAAAATGATGATAATATTTATCATTCGTTTGAAACAATTGTTGTTGAAAAATGAACATCTTGAATGTTTCAACAAAAAAATTATTCAATGTTTGATGATGTGATGACCTTTTTTTTTGATCTTTTTTTATCTCTCTCCAGAGAGATAAACAATGGATGATGATGATCATCATCATCGTCAAATGGCATTCAGGGAATTCAGATTCTTTATATTCTTTTTAAAAAAGAAAGAAAATTTCCAGAATCCAGGAAAACCTTTACATCCAAGATATGAATTGTATCAATTTTTTTTTTTGTTTGCTTGATATAAATAACCAGCTGCTCTGCAATGTTAGGAATAATTTTGATGTATCAATAAAATATCAGTGTGTATGTGGCAGTTGAACACACTCAATCATTCATGATAAATTACCCAACATTCAATTTAATTCAATTCGTTATGATTTACGATTTTTGAAATTCAGTTTGGTTGAGCTGTCGACAACCACCAATAACCAATATTTATTTTCTTCTTATTGATTTTTCTTCGTTTTGTTTTTGTTTTTCTTTTTCTTTTTTTTTATTTCCAGAATCAACAATAACAATGCGTGCAAATGTTGGCCGTGCATCATATGTTAATGAAAAACATTGGTTAAAAAATCCGGATGCCGGTGCAATAGCCGTTGCTATTTGGTTACAAGCAATTGTCGATACATTGGCCAACAATAACAACAAAGTTATCGGATGAAAATAGCCATGGAAAAACTGATAATATTAAAAAAAATGAATGAATGAATTGTTTTGACTAGCAAAATGAAAAAATTCTTACCCGTTAAATAAAACAAAATTGAATAATTTTTATATCGAAATTTTCTCTCTTCGTGTTTGTCTCAATTCATTCAATGATGTTAATCAATTTGACATTTTTTTTTGTTTTGTTTTTCATTCAATTCGTCAATAAAGAGATGTGAATAAATTTATCTTCTTCATCGTTCGTTCGTTCGTTCGTTACATTTGGGAATTCGAAAATTTCGTTCATTGTGTGTGGTATGTGGGTGGATGGATGCGTAACGAAGGCGTTTCAGCATCATCATCATCATCACGCCAACAACAACAACAACAAAAATAAAGATAATTAATTAACGGTAAGTGTCGAATTTTATTATCGAAAAGATGATGTTGTTTGGCTTGGCTTGGCTTGATTGTTTGCTTATGAACCAGTGGAAAAAAACGAAAAAGAAGAAAACAATGGGAAAACTATAGTGGAAATAAAATGAAAAAAAAATTAGCAAGTCAAATCAAGTGTAATGGAAATGAACCGAAAGAAAAGCAGAAAGAAAAACGAAACTACAAAAAAAAAAAAAAAAAGATGAATGAAAATGAAACTCCAAAATCACAGAATAATCTTATAATTGAAAAAAAAAACGAAACAAAATTCTGACAACTATTTCAACAACCATAACAACAACAACAACAAAATTCTATTTTAACATTAAAAAAAAGACTATTTTGCATCCCTGTGCTTTCCTTTTCCCGTCCGGAGAAACAATCAATTGACAAGTCTATTTAGACATTGTTGGTTGGATTTTTTTTTTTTTTGAATGTCAATTTGCAATTTGTTTGCCGAATAACGATGTGATGTGATGTGATGTGATGTGTGATTGATTAACTTAATCATCATCATCCGTTTATATAGCAGAAAATTCAGTCAAAAAAAAAACAGAGAGAAAAACCTTTCGATCACCTCTCAATCAGCCTGTGTGTGTGTGTGTATGCCACCAACAACCACTAAAGAATTTCAGAATTCCCGAATTTCGGAATTTTTTTTTTCGTTCTTCGGTTTGGAAATTCATTTTCCATTTTTCGTTCGTTCGTTCGTTTTGAATATAACCACACAGAACCAGGAATCAGGAATTTGTCTGAGTCGGCAGAAATTTTTTTTTTTTGTGAATAGCGAATTATGAAAAAAAAATATATTTGGCTGAATCAAAGTTTCCATAATTCGATTGCAGCTGTGGTCAAACCAAAACGCAAAACGCCAAACGCCAAAGTGATAATCACATCATTTTTTTTGTCCGAAGAAAAAAATCTTGAAAGCTGTAAAATTGATTACTTTGATTATGAATGAATGTTTTGAAAATTCAAAGAAAAAAAATTCAATTTTCAAGCCAGCCAAACCAACCAACCGAATTCATACAATCAATTTACTTTCAAAAAATTCAATTCAATTCGAAGTAAATAAATTTCTGGTCACCAACAACAACAACTGAATATCTAAATGAAAAAGGAAATAAAGGTAACAAATGAGTGATCAAAAAAGTACACTTGAAAAAACGAAATCTTACTTATTCACACTTGAATATTTTTTCTTCTTGTTGTTGTTCACAATTTACAATTCACAATTCAATGGGTTTTTTTGGTTCGGGTGTTTGTAGTTGGCCGAATCAGTTTATCATTTTTTTTCATTCATTCCTCGTTATTTGTCGTTCAAACCAACAACAGCAGCAGCAGCATTTGTCAGCAAAAGCAAAGCCAAATCAAGCTAACTAACTAGCTGAATGTTTTTTTCCCTTCTTTTTTGGTCTTTATTCTCGATGATGATGCGGCGCGCAGTTTCGATTCATTTTGATTATATGATGTGTGATGTGCTCGTGGTTGGTTGGTTTGGTTTGGTTCAAAAATTCATTCATTCATTCATTCTGAGAGTGTGGTGTGTATGAATGAGTTTGAAAATGAAATGAAAACTAAAAACGTAAAAAGAAAGAAAAAAATTTTGGCGCGTCTGGTCTTCTTCATCATCATCGATGATGACGATGAAAAAATACCAGCCCACAATTCACATTTAATACAAGAAACAAGAATTTTTGCTTACTTGAATCTTTGATGAGTGGTGGTTGTTTGTCACACACACACACAGAGAATATTCAATATTTTTTTTTTCTAAATACAAAAAAAACAAGCAGAATCGATCATCATCATCATCGACAGAATTTTCATTTCAATTTGTTTCGATTCGATTCGAACATTATCAGCGAGCTTGTGATTCAAATTCTTTCTTTCCGAATATTCTGTAGAAATAGAGTTCGGCTATTTCGATTTATGTCTGTGTGCCCGGTGTTCGAACGTTTTCAAAAAAATTTTAAAATTTTTTTTTTTGATTTATGATTTTGATTTTTTTTTCTCTTCGTTTCAAAAATAAATTTTCACTTTGTGTTTGTGTTTGTGTGTGAAACGAGAAGAAAATTAACTTTCCAAAAATAAAATCAATTTACAAAAATCATCATTAAATAATCATCATTCATCAAGTTCAAAGTGTGTTCAACGACAAACAACGGAACAACCAAATAAAACATTTTTGTCAACAAATGTTGTTATTGCTCGTTGTTGATTGATGACAACTCAATTCATCAATTTTCAGAAAGAAAAAAAACGAAATCTGGTTGTCCATTCCAAAAAAAAATGATGTAAACATTTGTTTCTGGATCTTCTTTGGCCAAACAACCTCTGCTCGAAATAATAAAAAAAAGGTATTTTTTTCGGTGATTACAACACCAAGATTATTATCATAATAACATTTGAAAAAAAGGAAAAAAAAATTTCAGACAGATTTCGATCACAATTCGACAACTTTAATCCAATGATGATGATGATGATTCAAATGAAATGAATGAATAAATTTTAAGGATTATTTTATCCATCGATTCGTGATGATTGTTTTTTTTGTTTGTTGTTGTTGTTGCAGATTCGATTCGATTTTTTTTTTTCGATTACCAAATAAATGATTGCCGGGAATAAAATAGATAGATGGATGGATGGATGGATTGAAGAAAGAAAAGGAAACAATCCATTTTATCATTCATGCATTATCGAATAATGGTGTCCTGTCAATTTCTATTTTTTGTTTTGAATATTTAAATCTTTATTTCTTTCCCGCTCTTTTTTTTTTGTAAAATTTTCATATTGATGAGGTAATTCACTGTTTAGTGTGAGTGGTGGTGGATCTATCAAATTCATCAAACATACAGCGAATACTTTATCTCTTCTTTTTTTGTGATATATTTTATCGGATTTTCATTCATTTCGTTCGTTCTTTTTTTTGAAAACAAACAGAGATTTTCTTCTTCTTTTTCGTACAATTTTCTAAATACATTTTCATTTGACACACACAATGAAATGTGTTTGAGTTTTTTTCTTCGTTTCATTCTCTCTCTGCTGTTCAATTCCATTATTCATATCATTAGATTTGTTGTTGATGATAAAATAAGATGACGATGATGATGATCAAGAAAACAATCTTGCTGTTTATAAATGTTTAGCTAAGCGTATTTACCATTCAGTTTAATTCTTGTTTACGGTTCTGGTTAGCATCTCTTTCTTTTCTATCTGGAACATTTCTTGATATTTATATCTAGAAGTAAACATCAATAACATGAACATTTTCATATATTTTTTTTTGGGGGGTGATGGTGGTGGTGGAGGTGGCTGATAGGTTATTCTAATTCATATAGCCCAAAAATTCTATTATATAATAATGGTTTTATCTTCATCCCCCACCCCCACTCAACCCCAATATATTTGTTTCGAGTGGTCCATTCATTCATTCATTCATCCATCCATCCACTACCCATCATGGATCAATAATAAGTATAATATTGCTGGTGGTGGCGATGGTGGGGGCAAAAAAAAAGACTAATAGTTTCATTTTGAATCTTTGACACCTCTCTCTCTTTCGCTTTCATCTTAATCTAGGGAATTAATACATTATTATTATTATTATCAACAACAACAAAAGATATTAGATTCTATTCAACAAATAATAATAGTTACCCATTATGTAATCGTATTGTATATTTATTTATATACAATGTGTACAATGTGATTTTTATCATCATCATCGTTTTCTTTTCTTTTTTTTTCGTTTTACCGTGACCATCGTCATGCTGTTTCACTTCACAATATTTTTCACATAATGAAATCGATGATGAAAATGGATGTAATCGATTCTTTTCTTTTCTTTTTTTTTTTGAATATCGATATTCGATATGATCTTTGCCTTTTTTTCTGTTTGTTTTTTTGATTGGTCGGTCGCTTGCTTGATGATGGCCACCCGTTTTTTTTTGTCCATTGTTATTTTGATCGAGAATCGAATGAATGAATAGAGCCAAATGATAATATCTTTATCGATTTTTTTTTTTCGTTTTTGTTTTTTGTTTTTGATTCATTCAAATTTGACCATTGTTCATCAATATTATCATCATCATGCTTTTCAAGATGCTAATCTTTGACATGGATCCATTTAACATTTTCGAATGTTTTCACACAAAAAAAAAATTAAAAGTCAAAATAAACATTGACTGTCACATAAATGTGTATATAGTGGCCGGTAACCGAACCGAACCGAAAAAAATAGGAAACCAATATGCCCATATGCGCCATATATATCAGTGGATGTCATTAATCAAAAAATTCCAAAAAAAAAAGAAAAAAAATTACGTAAAGTTAGCGAAATATTAAATAAAGAAAAGAAAATGTGGCCAAAAACAAATAAATACATACAACGCATATTGCTGATGCTGAGTCGAAATTTTTTTTTTCTATTTTTGTCAACTTGGCATCTTGTGAATTTTTCATTTTTTCCACTACCAAATTCACTAATGACATCCGATGATGATGATGATTATGGTGTAAAGTTTTTTTTTCAATTATAAAAATTCTATCTTTTTTCGTTGTTTTGTTTAACATTGGGGTCTATGGATAAATCGATCATCGTATGATGATGATGATGATGATGAGGAGGAGGGATGATGAACATTTGGGATGTGAACACCGGCTGGTTCTTTCTTGTCTAGTTAGTTAGTTAGTTAGTTTTACTTGTTATAACCCTTTTTTTCTATTTTGTTTTGGCGATAGTGATGGTGGTTATTCATTATTATTCGATTGTGTTTGTTTTTCGGGGCTGGCTTGGCTTAATTCTTTTTGATCAAACACAAACACATTTGACGATTTGACTTGATGGCTGGCCATCTCTTTTTTTCTTTCTTTCTTTATTCAGGCATTTAGCATCTTGTCATTTTTGTTGGTTTGGTTGGTTTATAATCTTTTTGTTGTTTGGTTGCAAAACGATCAATATATCTATAGATGAGAGGCGCCTCACTTTTTTCTCTGTTTTCTGTTTTACCGATCATCCACCACCACCACCACCATCCCCCTTTTATTTCATTTTGTCCACAATGGGTGATCGTCATCAATAACGATAATGTCAAATATATTTAATATCGGATAATAGTGGAAAAAACGAAAAAGAAAACAAACAAAAAAAAGATCGGATATGATTCGCATATGAATTTGAACAAAAAAAACGAAAACGAAAACAAAAGATTGAAAAAAAGATCGAACGTTTTTTTCCGTAAAAATGAAAAAAAAAACATTCGAAACTAAAACAACAACCGAAACCTAATAGAGTCTAAATAGTGTCTGTCCGGTTTTTTTTTTGTTTTCCGTCCGTCCGTTCGGATTATCGTTTTTATCGTTATTAATAATTTTTATTTATTAAAAAAAATGTGAACATTGCAAACTTGTTCGGTCATCATCATCATCATCATCATCATCGTCGTCGGAAATGGTCGTCGATATCGAAATAAATTAACGAAAAAAATGACTATTTTTTTGTTGTTGCTATTTTCACTTAATACGACCCTATTGTGTGTAAATAT
>ERZ500997.217-NODE-217-length-16025-cov-7.336756_pt1 | contig 16025 bp, 13 predicted proteins | sample MGYA00248826_ERZ500997 | MGnify/ENA primary metagenome ERZ500997 (study PRJEB25958, sample SAMN03398524) | human skin metagenome | study: EMG produced TPA metagenomics assembly of the Human Skin Microbiome Metagenome (human skin metagenome) data set.
GGTAAAACATCTTTGATAGTTAATTCGACAAGTTTGTCATGCATATCATCAAGTTTATATTTACTGATTAATGGAAGATAAGTGAATAAAGTTTGCTTATTGAGATCCCTTCGTATGAATGTTCGACAATGTTTCATTAATCGTTCATCACCATAACAATTGGCCAAATCAAGAAGTTGAGCTATATTGGATTGATTGATTCGAACGTTGCCATTATGCAACATTACTAGATATGCATGATAAACATCATAAGTATAATTTTTGATGATCACTTTATCATTTTCTTGCCAAACACCCGAAAACATTCGACTATAATATTTGGATGACATTTTTAGATGACATTTGGAAGCCAATATGCGTTTATCGCCGATAATAAATTCAACATCATAATTATCTGGATTATCCAACAATCCGATCAATGATATTGAATCAGTTGATTCGAATATATCGATTGTTAATGTTAGACCATATGTCATTGGTGATTTGCATAATATTGCCGATGCGGCTGCAAATGATTCCGGTTGATGGTCCACTTTTTTGGGCGATACGAATTCTTCATCTCTCATCATACCCCATACATAATAATTGGATGATTGATCGAAAGCCAATGAAAATAAATCATCATTCTTACAAGCTACACTTTGAACATTTTCAATCGCAATTTTGGTTGGCACTTTTGCATCTTGCTTTTGATCATTGAGAGAACGTTGATAATAACCACATCCAAAAATTTGACCATTCTCCAATAAAAATAACGAATACCATGCTCCGGCCATGATATTTTTGATTGGGCTATCATTTGAAAATGATACTGGTGAAGGTGTTCTTCGACTACTTTTATTGCCTAGACCTAATTGGCCAAACTTATTCCAGCCCCAGGAACAAATTGTATTGGCATTGGTGAGAGCAAGACAATGTTTAGCTCCACAAGCTATCAATTTAACATTTTTTAAATAAGTGTTGACCAGAACATCATACGATGACAATACATTACCGGTCAATTGACCAAAAAGATTATCACCCAAAGCATAAACAGCGCCATCTCGTCCTAACAATAACAAATGATATTTTCCACATGCTATCATTTCAAAACGATCATTACCGGTGGATATTAATCGAAAAGTATTTTTTGTTCGCCATTTTGAATTGTCATTACTGGCTAGATAAACCAATCCATCGTTAGTTAAAACAACAACAAATTTATCACCGGAATCGATTTGAATGATTTTTTGGCCATCAAAAATATCAATCTCTTGTGGTCGTTTAGAATCATGTTGTAACGATAGCCATTTGCATATTTCATGCCCATAAACATAAGTAGAATGGTTAGTTGTGAATAGAAAACCAATATGATTTCTGAATGCAGATATTTTATAAATATAAACAATTTTTCTAATAAATTTTCGATCGATATCTTTTAAATCACCTTCAAATAATTGGATATCTATACAAGTGTCGATTGGTATTTGTTTCATCGTTTTTTATGGAAAATTCAGTTTGGTTCTGAGCAATGTTCAACAATGATACACAACATACACAAACAAACCATCAAATATATTTGAGCCAAATTATCAAAATCAAAGTATTGTGTGTATGTGCAATAACTACAATAAAAACACAAACAAACCATCAACATTTGATCAATACCATAATGCTTATATTACAGAAAAACTCCCCGATAATGATTAGATTAGATTGCTTGATTGAGTAATTTGTTCCACCGATTGAAACATTGTTTTTAGAAAATAAACACAAATTGAACCCAAAGAAATATAAAAAGGTTACACTGTGGAAATCAATATGTCAAATCAAACAAGTTGTATACAAACTCAAAAAATGGAAAAGAAAACATCAACATGCGCAATACAGCTTGTTTTGTTGTGAATGAAAAAACCTGTGTCTAACCACAAATTGCATTATTTGATACTGTTAACAAGCAAAAATGAACCATTTTATAATTAAATAAATCAGAGATTAGCGTTATTATTATTTGATCAACGAATTTATGAATGAAATATTTTCCAATAAAAGATTGTTGCTCCCACATCAATTCCATTCAAGAAAATTTATACATTTTTTGCTAGTAACATCTTCGATGATTAGCTCAATAAGTTTCATATTTTTGAAATGCGATCGTATTGAGTTTTGGATCAATTCTGATTGCAGAAAACTGAAAGTTGCTGAGACGAAAACAAAAATTAGCTTATTTGAGTAGATCCTTTTTTGATGATGATGTGGATGAATCATAATCATAAAAAGAGACTATTAAAAATGAATTTGATTTTTGGATAATAAATTTGCAATCAAAGCAGAAATGTGTTTGTTTGTCGGCATACCATAATGGTGAACAAATAATAATGATGATCATTTCCAAGTGTAATAATAAAATTGATTTTCTTTGAGATAAGATAGGAAAAAGTGAAGATTAACAAAGAAAAATTATCAGCTAAGGTTAATAATGACAACTATAAAAGAATTTCAAAAACAAATCTAATGATGATTAATTCATTCAAAATTCAATTATAATTCATTCGGCAAAATTTTCATGCATTTTAACTGGTTTGCATGACAATCCAATCAAAATGATTCGAATAGTGACTGTAAAAAAATTTTCCGGAACAATCAAACAAAACAAAAAACATTATCGTCTATTTAGGCGGTATATTTGTTGTTGTTTGGTTAGTTAGTTATTTCCGTTGTTATTGTTGTTGCTGTTGTTACCAATCATGTTCAACATCAATAAATGTTACCTGTGTCATTTGTCGTTTGGTTAAATTTGTTTGTTGGTTATCATTTGGGTGATCATATTTGATTGTCAACAACACACACTAACATAGGAAAAAAGCCGACAAACACACTTTGAAAGGTAACACACTATTAATTATGTCTATTATTACCAGACAAATAAAAATGAATTTAATGTTTAAATAATTTGTGTGTGGATGCCATCATCGAGCTTCATTCATCATTTGTGATTTTGCTTTGTCAACGTTCGCAACAAACCAACAATTTAAAAAAATTGAAAATGAATTTGAAAATAATATTATCATGGACAGTGGTATTGTTTTTCGTTGTTAATAATGTTTTGGGTCAAATTGGCATTGGTGGTCCATATGGTGGTTATTTTTTCGATCCAAATGATCCGATTGTACAGACAAATTTTGGCCCGGTACGCGGTGAAAAATTTCAACCAGGGCAATCATTTCAAAATAATCGTCCATACGCTAATGGTTTATCCTATGTACAATTTATTGGTATTCCATATGGTGCACCACCGGTCGGTGAAAATCGTTTTCGAGTAAGTTTTTGTTCAAGTGATAAGTTTTTTAATCATTACCCGTTTTGCTTTGGGGCAATAAAGCCACCACATTTTCCACCAATATGGACAAATACATTAGATTGTACTGGACGTAAACGTATAATGTGTCCACAAGTTTATCAACGGTTTCCCAATATTGCCGGTATACGTGAAGATGAAGATTGTCTCCACTTAAACATCTATATTCCAGTAGTATGTATCGAATCTGATAATCAAAGTAAATTGATAATTGGTTTCTTTCAATCAGGATAATCGTCCAAACACTATACCAGTTTTAGTTTATATACATGGTGGGGAATTTCGTTTCGGTGGCAAAGATTTTTATAAACCAGATCTTCTATTGCAAGCTGGAAATAATGCTGCTAGTCACTTTATAATTGTTACAATCAATTATCGTCTTGGTGTTTTGGGATTTTTATCCACCGATGATTTCAATTGCCCGGGTAATAATGGCATCCGTGACCAGGCATTAGCATTACAATGGATCCATGAAAATATTGCCAAATTTGGTGGAAATCCAGCCAATGTCACCATTATGGGTCATGATGCTGGTGGTGCATCCGTTTCATTTCATCTTTTAAATCAAGGTGTTAACCGTAAGTTAGCTTAAATCTATTCTATTGATTGATTGCCATTCAAATATTTTCCCTATGTATGAACGAATGAAGAATATTTTAGCAATGCCATATCCATAAGTGGATCTGTTTTCAGTCCATGGGCAATACATGATAATCCATTAGCACAGGCAAGAGATTTTGCACATCGCTTTAGTTGTGGTTATCGTCAAGATCAAATAGTTGAATGTTTACGTTATCAAGATTTGCGACAATTGATGGCTGTTAATAATGAACGTGATTGGGAACAAAATCGTCAGCCATTTTGGTTTCGTCCGGTTGTTGATCGTAATGTATCGAGTTCAGCATTACTGCGTGATTTTCCATTGAATTTATATAAAAATGGACAATTCAATAAAAAACCATATCTAGTCATTGTAACTGGTCGGGAAGGTAGCCTAGAATATTATCTACAATCAGGTCGCATGCCGCAAGGTAGCACGGCTAATCTTGAACAACAAATATCATTCCTGATACGGCCATATCTAAGGTATTATACAAACGAATTAATTATGGCCGATGCATTCGAATATCGTTATTTTAATCGTACCCAACGAACATTGACAATTCCACAGAATGTATTGAATAATAATCCATCGTTAATACAAAATCAATATACATTGAATAATCAAATCAATACTGGTGGTTATAATCCATTTTCCGTCCAATCCAGTGTCAATACTAATAATGTCGGTTATACACAACGTGAATTGGATCAACTATTTTCTGAGGTAATTTTTCCTTATAAATTCTTTTGAATTAATGAAATGTTTTTTTTAAAAAAAGATGCTTGGCGATTTCCTGTTTGTGGGTCCTGTTGATTATGCTGTACGATTGCATTCGGCACAAGCCCAAGCAATGATGTTAGTATTCGATTATGTCGGGCAACGATCATTCGGTATTATACAAAATGATGTTCTACAACAAGTCAACATTGAAACATATGGTGCAACACATTTCAATGACATATTCTATTTATTACCCAATGAATATGATCCATCAGGTTTATCGAATCTGGAATTGAATGTTGCATTACAATATTGCCGTTTTATTGGCGAATTTGTATTGCATGGATTTTCTGCACAAACACGTTATGTATTCTACACAGCAGCATCACCTAATTATCAGATTTTAACACGTACCGGACAATTAATACCACAAAATGCACACAATCAACAAGGATACCGTACAACATTTGTTGATTTTATAAATAATTTTATCTATAAGCTGCAAGATTCGGCCGTAATATTTCCACCATATTTTCCGCAACAAGAATTTAAATCCTATCAACAAGCAACATGGTCACTATTAGGTGTATTGATATTCATATTGATTATTGCCATCATATTGGCCATCATATTGATTGTACGCAAACGTCGTGAACATCAAGAAGACAAGGAACAATATCGCCATGATTCATCACCAACACAGGTTAAAGTCAAACAACGTTTCGATGATTGAAACATTGAGCAATAACATTTTTTCATACTTTTAATCTATTATGCATGTAAATGAATTTTTCCTTTAATAAAATCAAAATAAATAATTCTTTTGTCTCCACCAATAATGGAAAATGATCGTAAACAACAGAATTAACACCTTTCGAACAATGTTGAGGAATTTTTTCAAATAGAAAAGCTATCGCCATCTGTTGGAAAAGTTGTAGAAACAATATGGCCATATTATTGTTTTGCCTTTCCAATAATCCAATGCAAAATCGACGAAAACGTGTGGAACGTATCGAAAAACTCAATCAACGACAATTACCATCAAATGAGATGATACCTGGCCTTAGTTGTTCAAACGATTTTTTCATTCGACAAATTCAAGTTTAATTGATTTTATTACTTTAAATGTATTGTTAATGGATTTTTCTTTAATAAAAATAAAATTAATAACAGAAATGTTAATGAAAAAACGTCATTTTCAATTTCCTATTCAAGAGGATTTTTGTTTATGTTTTGAATTTGGATTCCAATTAAATTTGATTGATTTGTTTTAGGTCAATAGAAAACAACACCGGATAGGAAAGATTGTTTTGAAAAAGACTTTATTCAAGCCAATTTTTTTTCATTATGTTCATCATTGCATCCATCCATCTCATCAATGTTAAATTCACGAAAGTCTTCAATATTTTTCAAACCTTTACGAAAAATTCTTATGGTTGCGCGTATCAACTGGAAAGCCCAATAAATATTAAAGATTTGTATAACAATCAAAAAATAATAGAGAATTATGTAAAGAGCAACATGTTTCATATGAATTAATTGGTGCAAACCAAAATCGAGCGATGTTCTCAGTATGATGAATGGAAAAAGATAAAGACGATTGTAAAACCAGACAAAAATCAATATTGTAAATACCAATGCACGCCATTGATTAATATAATTTTGTATGAGAAATAATTTGATTTTACTCAAACAACGAACAAAATAAAATACTTCGCATATTTCCAACAGATAAATGCCAACAACAACCATACGCTCCATATGTACTATGTATGATATTGCTAATATTGATGTTGCTATTATATGATGAGCGATCATCACCCATGAATCACGATTCCAAACGTCTAAAAATATCAGGTAATATGTTGAATGAATATAGTTGGATATATCCATCACTAACAATAATCGTATTAGAAGATAATTTGATGGGTCAGTATTGGTTGGATTGTTTGTTGTTGTTGGTAGTAATTTGGCTGTATCAAAATAATGATCACCACCATCGTTATGATCGAACAATTGTAAAGATGTTGCAATTTTTCTCGATAACAGCACTGTATTCACATAGAATATCGTATCCCAGATATTGCTGATGAATCTTGGACTATCTTGCTTGTGAAGAAAATCATTTTCGATTAAAAATTTGATCAAATGATTGCATAATCGATAACGAATATTGGAGATGAGCCATATGCCTATCAATATCCATGATAATTGTTGCCAATAGAAATGATTATCAATCAATAACTGCTTGACATTATCCGATAAATCCGAAAAGAATGGTTGCATAATTTTTTTCTTAACCAAACTTGAATGTAAACCAAATAGAGCATAGTATGAACCATTTATTATGTTCCAATATTCTTCCATTAATCGCATCATTTTGTTTGGTTGATTGGTTGATAGATCAAGAACGAATGATGAGTGAAAAATGAAATGAAAATTATACAACAAACTTGCATCCGTTTTAGTCATTTGATTGATTGATTTGGTGATAGAACACTATTCAAAACAACATTTTCATCATTTTTCCAACGAAAAAGGGGTTTTTGTTTTGTTTGTGGTCTACCGTCAATCATGGTGGTTAATGGTCATTTTTGGATTCGATTTCGAAATGATAAACAATTATTTACGTCAGGGAATTTTTTTTCATTTTATTTTGTTCGAGGGAAAATATTTGAATAATTTTTGTTTAAGCATGCAGGACGTCAGAAAAAAAGAGTTAATAGAAAAAAAACTGTTTTTGTCGCTATTGGAATAATAAAAGAAAAACAACAAGCACAAGTGAATGAACGAATGGCAATTGATTATTATTTTTGGCAACGAATTTCTCGGACATCCTCCAATTGGTCCAAACCATTACGAAAGATATGAATGATCAATTTGATAAGAATAATGGACCAATAAATATTGAAAAGCTGTATCAATAATAGAATATAATAGATGAATACATAGATAGCAATCGTATCGATCAATATCAGCCGATGATAGCCAAAATCGACAGCCGATGCCAAAATGATAAGTGGATATCGATACAATCGATTGTAAATCCAAATGATGAGCATTGAGGAAAATCCAATGAAACGTATCAAGTTTTTCCACCGTTGAATAATGGATAACTGGATTTTGATTGTGCAACGCAGAAAATAAAATACTTCAGATATTTCCAATAGATATATGATTGCTACACCCATCCGATACATTCGAATCGAATGTGATAATATGAACAGTATGATTGCAGCTAAGTGATGCACGATTAACATTGGCGAATCGTAATCCCACTGATGACGATAATTGATTATCAAATGAATTGTTGAATAAATATAATTCGATAAGTCGATTAGGTATAGATATTTTATCATTATTTCAATACGCCCGGTATCATTGCTATCCCATAAACGTTCAGGATATTCAAAACATGCAATATCGGTTATTATGAGCCATGATATCAAAAAGGTATGCATATAGAACAGACAATTCCACAGATTATTGCCAAAACGATGATGATCGTGACCATAGATCAGACCATATTCCAATAAAAGATTGACCAGACATTTTTCACACAATAAATGTCGAATGATCATCAACAATATTATACATGACAAAACGGATACCATTTCCATCCAATAATAATCATTTTTTATAAATAGATTTTCAATCGTATCACGAAAATCAATCAAAAATGGTGGTCGAAAATTGTCCCGAATCGTTTCCGGGTAGATGACTGTTAATCCATGATAAGTTGCATTGATTAGATCAACATATTTATGGATTATATTCATTATGACCATGATTGATAATCAACTAATTCCAAACCAAAACCAAACCACAAATGACAACAAATGATGGAACATGTGCAAAAACAATCACGTGTTGACCGAACAAGGTCCATGTTGTTGTTGTTTTATGACTTCTGACTTTTCTTCTTTATCAACAACATGTGTGGTGTGTAAGTGGCTAATGATAAAGATCTTTATTTAAAAAACTCTTGTTTCAAATCAATTTTATTGCTATGTTACTGTGTTATCACTATCAGGTAATGTTTGGACAACGTTTCTCTTTCGTTGTTTCTGTGGTAGTAGTTTATGAAAATTGAAAAATTTCCTAGCTAAACGTTGAACAATATGAAAAATGAAATGTATCAAAAAACGGATAATATGATAAATAGAAAGACCTAGCCAAATACCAAGATGCCCACCAATGATGCCAATGAATTCTTCCCTCGATATCCGTGGTCGATGTTGTATGATTTGAAATGGAATGGGTGATATTTTAATCAATACTATTGTATGCGTTTCCGGATTATCATTGATGGGCCAGCCATAGCCGGTCGTCAATACCGGATCAATGCGACCATTCAGTTCGAATATTGTTTGCAAACACTCATCTGGACATTTATTTTCGCAATGATTTTCGGCAGATAAAAATGTGGTGTAATTCTGTAAAAGAGGCGAAAAAATTAGAAAAAAGTCATTTTCAAACCAAATCTCACCTGATAATCATGATCGCACATAAATTCGGAATTATCTTCGGCAAACATCCTAGTTGATAGAGCCAAATAATAATTAATACAACCATCAATGCCATATGAATATTCTTTGATACAAATATTACGACATAAATCTTGGGTACGATAACGGACAAATATGGCATCATCCGCATAATCAATACATTCAGTATTGTATGGTTTGGATAATTTATGGGTAGTTTTCTTGGTAAAACTAACTTCATAATATGAGCTGCGTTGCACTTGTAATGAACGAAAACGACGTTTATTCGGCAGAATATTTGGTGGATGGACCGTAATGGTTGTTGTACCGAATGAATCGCCAATAAAATCCCATAAATGATTATGCATATTGATTTGCATAACAATATAAGGATTCAATTCAAATTTCATATGCTTCAAGTCGTCTGAATTGAACGGTTCATAATCAAAGTCATTGGAATTATCATCATTATCAATTGGAATCGATTCTGCCATGATGATGGGGTCCGATTGATTGAACAACGCTGACTTGTGATGGCTGTTATGATGATGATGAATATTGAAAAAATCATCAATATCGATTGGTGGCTTATAATGACGCCATTCTGGTTGAACATTTTCCAGATCACTAAAATACATGAAACATTTCCGGCCATCATACACAATGGGCAATGGTTGTTTGATTTTTTCACAATCAAATTCTGTTTGCAATATTGTGGAATTTGCTTTTCTTCGTTGTAATGTTCGAATATTGATGGGACGGAATTTACACCAACGTATCAACTGATCTAAACGTAGACTATAGTTTTGGATGATGTCTGTACCGTTGAAATCGGTTAGGGCAATATTTTCATAAATATGAAATAATCGATAACGATTGCGGATCGATTCGGTTCGATTCACACGAGGATTACGATGGAATTCATTTAGAAATTCACGATAGGAACGATTAAATCCAATGTAGTTGCCTATAAGTAAAAACAAGAGTTTTTTCCGATTAGATAAAATCATCAACTTACTGGCTAGAAATTCGGGTGTAAAAATGGCACGACCACAGATTGTAATACCGGGGAAATCAGTATGATCGGGGCGTTGACGATCGAATTGTATGGTCGTTTCGAATCGAAAATAACCATGTAATACATCGGTTATATTGCAAATACAAAATAATGTTAACAGCAGCATACAAACATAAACTATCAATTCATAACGATTCAATGAAAGGAATTTTTTCCTAAGATTCAACATTGTCGTCTTTGTTGGCAACTACGTCGATGAAAGACTTTCGAGAATGGCATTATTATTACTATGGCCAAACTCAGACTTTGGAATATTTGCCATGGAAACATCCCATTATCGAAAGCAAATGTTCACACCTGTTCAGTTTTTTTTTGTTTAAATAAATAAAAATGATTTATTTAATAATAGATCCTTCGCTTTTGGATTGGGCAATACATGATTGATTAATAGTAAATAGAAAACAAAATGATTATCATTAAAATATTAAGAATAAACGATTAAATTGCTGATAACAATAACCATATACAAATAGAATATTACTAATATAACCTATCAATAACCAGGATTGCCGGCCAAAGATGGCGCCACCGATCGTGAATGATGCAGAATTGTGAAAATGATTATTATTTGTTTCATCAAATCGATTATCTTGATTATGATCGTCACGAAATTTGGTCTGAGGCCAAAAAAATAATGATGCTGAAGCGGATGATGACGATGATTGAGCATGATGTCTGCCGGAATAGAACAAACCCGGTGGTGGCGGTGGTAATCGGCCACTATTATCACCATGACTATTTGCACCTTGTTGTTGTTGTGATGACATCCATTGTTTATAGACGAAATCACCACTTTCATCATGTTTGGCCAATGCATTATCTTCGATTTCATCCGGCCAAATAAGTACCGATTTCGACGATGATGATGATGATGACGACGACGAACTGGGCGGTGCTGCTACAACCAAATGGGTTATAAATATGATGAATATGATCACAAAATAATTATTAATCACTGAGGATAATGACGAAAAGATGCCAACATTTTCAACTAAAAATAACCAAATTGATTGACCGAACGACGACGATGATGATATTAATCTTGATTTGATGGTCATTGTGGATGAGTGTTGTTGTTTGATCGCTAATTGCATTAAGAAATATTTTTCAATTTTGGTGAAAAATGATCAAGTCAGAATAGAGTATCATTTATGATCGATTATATATCAATTGAATGGATGGTCAGTCAATCAATCTATCTAATATGAATATCATTTTCATGTTTTCACTAGTTCCCAATATGCAAATATTCACTTGATTGGTGGATGGAAATGTATTGAGAAAACAAAATAATCTCATCAACCACTAATCAATAATCAAGCAACATCATCCATCATAATTTGATAATGAATGTGTAAACAACATACAACATTATTTATCTCTCACAAATTGATAGCGAAAAATGAACCAAAAACGGAATATTGAAGAGCCACTTTGAGATGATCATGATGAATAATAATGCAGTGTTGAATGTGTGCAGAAAAAAGATGTCGTTGTCATGTGGAAACATCAACATGAATGCAAAGCAAATGGCAGAAGCAAAAAGCACTTTCGGAAATTGTTCACTTTTGCAGGCGAAAATTGTTTGATTTTTTTGTTTAATGTTTTCCTGTTTATCCTGTTGTGGAAAACTGTTTGCATTTCAGCAAAATCAGATCAGATTAAACAAATATAGCAGTGATATTTATCTGATCACCATTGTCTCATCAACAATTTAATTCTTGAAACTTGATTGACACTCGATTGACATGATTTTCATTGATTTTCAATGGTCAAAAATCATTGAGACATTTCAATTGATTTTTTGAAGAGAAAATCAAAATGTAATGTATGTTGTTGTCGAATCTAATTTATTCTGATTTTTGCAACAAAAGTCTGATCTTTTCGTTTTGTTGAATTCAGGAACTATTTAGCGATCAACCAGACACAGAATCAGGAACATTTCTCAACAACAATGATCCCATGATGATAATGATGATTTCTGTTTCGTCGTTTGTTGAATTGAAAATTGCAAAACAAGCCGATGAATGGGATGAAGTCTAGCTTTTGCGAATCGTGAATCAAAAAACGAAACAATTTTTGTTAACAATGACAAAAATGCTAAGAAGATTAATTCACAATTTGATTCGATTCGAGTTGAACAAGCAGAGATTATTATTATTATTATATAGAGACATTGAATGTTTTTTGCCCAAAATATATATCGAGTAGGGAGAAAAAGCAAATGATAACAATTGAGAAACACAAAGAAGATTAAATAAAGGATGTTTTAAAATTTGTTTTTCTTTCTCGATTTGGACTTTGGGATTGGTTTGTGCAAAAACAAAGTTTCAATCGCAATAATGATGATGATTTTGTTTGGTTTGGTTTGTTTTCAATGGAAATTTTTCTTTTTTCAAAATTTACTTAGTCGTCAAATGAAACATCAATCAGAATTGAGACTGATTGATTGATTGAACTCAAACTTGAATTGTTGTTCGAATGTAAAACACAGGGTTCAGGTAAAATGTAAGCATCAGTCTTGTTTGTTGGGCATAATTTATTCATTAAAATATGTCAAAATCAAAACAATTTTTCTTGACAACTTTTTTCAAAACTTTTCAATTCAAATTTTGTCGACCCTTGTTTTCACACTGCAAAAAACCGGATACGTTTTTTAAAAAAACCGGTTTGCCGGGAAATAAATTAAAATTTCAACCTCGGGTACCCGATCGACGATGATGACGAATGAAAAAGAAACTGACATGCAATCGACAAAATACAAAAATGGTTTGCATGAATTTGAAAAAGCAGAAAGAAATGGCTGAATTTCCCTCTTCGATTGAATCCCAGAGAATATATAGAAAAATATAGAGAGAATATTTTTTATTCATGCGCACGACATGTTGCGTCAACCAAAACTTTCCCGGTAAAAGTCGTTTGTCGGAATTTCTTTTACTTCCTCTTGTGTGGGTGTGAATCACAGGTGAATCTTAATCGGGCCAATCAAAAAAAACACCCAAAGGGACCAAAAGGAAAAAACACATCATAAAAACAATGACAATGACGATTGGAATTATGTTAATTATGAAATGGAAATTTTTTCGGAAAACAGAAAAAAATATTGAATTTCGTAAAGATTTCCCAAGATATTTTTTCATCGAGACAAACATTCAAATTCTGGGAATATTATCACTTGATTGAAACAAAAACTTTACACTTTCTCGGATTCTCTCTATGGAGACGACAATCATCATCAGCAATGGAAATATTTTTTTGGCAGAAAAAAACTTTGAAATTTTGTAAGATTCTTATCATCTCGGTTTTGTTTCATCAAAATTCCAATTTCGAATTCCGTGTTTGTTGACACTGAACTTTTTTCTTAGTTTATTTCTCTGGTGACAAATGGAATGTCAGCCAGCCAGCAAAACAACGAAAATATTGACGAAAAGAGAAAAACCACAAACAAACAAACATCAAACGACAAGACAAACATCAATTGAATTAAAACCCACCAAACATGTTTTGAATATCATATCATTTCCATTTTCGTTGCTAGCAGAGAAAGAGTGAAAAAACTTGAGCAAATTTTGTTTATTTCATTTCGCCAAATATGGGGAAATTTAGGTTTGATTTGCATACTGGCTGTCAATATTATTTCCCAATAATATTTTCTATTTTGTCGCCATATTTGTTATTCATTCGACAAGAAAATCGATTGATATGATCCAGACAACAACCAAAACAACAACAACAAATTTTCTGTGTCGAATGTTTTGAAACTGAGAAAATTTCCAATTTCAAAATTTAATTGAATTTTTGTTTGTTTTTCAACAAATTTTAATTATTTTTTTCAGAAAACTGAACTCTGTGTGTCTGTGCTCGGTTTGTTTATTTAGTTGATGGTTGAAAAGTAAGCGAAATTATTAGCATTGATTATATAATCAAACTATCAGTGATGAGCATTTCATCCAACCGAAAACATCATCAACTAAATAACTCTCATCAATACGGTGATGAAAACACACATATTGGGAATCAACAGAGAATTGAACGGGAAATGTAATGAAATTTTTGCCAACTTACTCTGATTAAGTTGCCAATAAGTCGGTTATTATCATCCGAATCGGAATCAAAAACGAAAATCAGATTTGAAATTCATTCGGATGGAAAATTAACCCAAAACAAAACATTAAAAAAGATTAGACAGAATTGATCCACAAACAATGTCGCTTTGTCTTTTGTTTCCCCAATTCGAATGTTGTCATCATTCTTTTCTTGATTTTGGTCGAGAAAATTCCTTATGTTAAACACTGATGAAGATGAGAATGAAGAAATAAAGAATCGACAATAACGGTTAAGAAAACCCAATTTCCCTTTTGGTTTTGTTTCTCTCAAAGAATATATTCGTTTGGTTGTTATATAATTCTTACCAAATGATGAATTCAATTCATCATTTCTCATTGATTACTTTAGCTGTTTTGTTAATTCTTTCCAATCTAGTTTAGTTTCAGATCAAGTTAATTTCGTTCTTCGTTTTTTTCGATTGATCAAGCAATTACAAGGTAAGAAAATGGGAGGCCAACAAATCATTATTGGGAATGAAAATCGATTTTGTTTTGTCGACAAAATCAATAAATTATCTGACCAAGGAGGAAAAAATATGATCAAACCGAATGACAACAATTTGAATGGAAAATATTGCAAAATTTCAATTGAATTTTGTTTATTTCATTTTTTATTCATTCAAAAACAGCTCAATTTTCTCGATTGATTGAAAGAAATAAAGAACGAAATTGAATATTTTTTGTCCATTGGTGAATATTCAATAAAATAATAACAATATGAAATGAGATATGCAAGGGAAGAAGGAAAATTCAAAATTGCAAAAAAGATGGAGAAATGATTTGTCAGTGAAATAAGAAAAGTATGAAAGTTTCTCTTGTCTCGAAAGAAATAAAAAAAATTGAAAATCTGGCGCCCAATTGATAAGACGATCGAACCAAATGAACGCCACGTTCTTCAATCAAAATCAAATTCGATAAAAAGGAAAAATTGCTTCGACAACCAAGTAACATTTTTCCTTCGTCGAATAACAAGGACGCTTTTCAGCAAAATAGAAAATATTGAAAATCTTCAAATCCACCTGAGCCAGAAAACTGAAAAGAAATGTTGTTTGTTTGCCCTGAACAAAAACAGAAGGAATTCTGAGAGAGAAAAGAAAATGTTCGATGTTGGGATGGAATGTTTTTAGCATCATTCGAATAATTAATCGAATAATAAGCCAATGCAAGAAACAATGAATTTATCTTTTTCTTTATTTCATTTTAATTGAATGTTTCTTCCACCAGTGCAAATGATCCGTTTCTCAATGAGAAATGAAGCAAAGAAAAATGATTAATTATTTGTTTATGTTTGGTGTTTGTTTCATGATGCTTTACACTGATCGATGTTGAAATGATGAGCATTTTTTGCCATAATTTATAACACAACAAAACAAATTCAATTATCCGCGTAGTGAACCCTTATATTTTGAGAAAATGATGAAATGCAATGCCATAATACAATAACCATTTGGTAAAAGCACAATTTATTATAGACCAAACCACAATGAAAAACAATTTTTTCCAAATCAATTTGTTGAATTGACATTTGTGTGAAAAGGATACTTTTCAAAATTTATGTTAGTTATTTTCATTTTTATTCCAAACAAGCCAGTGAGTCGTGCTTATAGTTGAGTGAGGTTAGGTTGATGACTATGACTTTGACTATGATTCATAGTTGAGTGAGGTTAGGTTGATGACTATGACTATGACTATG
>ERZ500997.218-NODE-218-length-15957-cov-10.795057_pt1 | contig 15957 bp, 12 predicted proteins | sample MGYA00248826_ERZ500997 | MGnify/ENA primary metagenome ERZ500997 (study PRJEB25958, sample SAMN03398524) | human skin metagenome | study: EMG produced TPA metagenomics assembly of the Human Skin Microbiome Metagenome (human skin metagenome) data set.
CCGCCGTCAGTGTGGTCTTACCGTGGTCAACATGACCGATGGTGCCTACATTCACATGCGGTTTAGTACGTTTGAATTGCTCTTTCGCCATCGCTAGTCCCTCTAAAACTCAGATATATCGAAGATACCATCACATTAACCATGCTTTTCCTGGCTATTTTTTAATACAGTAGAGAGAATCAGGAAGGGAAATTAAATAAATGGTGCTGATACCCAGATTTGAACTGGGGACCTCACCCTTACCAAGGGTGCGCTCTACCAACTGAGCCATATCAGCACATCTTGGAGCGGGCAGCGGGAATCGAACCCGCATCATCAGCTTGGAAGGCTGAGGTAATAGCCTTTATACGATGCCCGCGTCCTGGAATCCGGCTACCTGTTCTGTCTGTAGCTTAACTGAATAACGGAAGGGATCCTTCTCATTATTCGAGCCAAAACATAGCTTTTTATATGTCTGTCCTTGACTACGCCAGCTCAGTCATAAATATCGCAACAAAATGATGCTGCATGTCCAACCCATTTAACGTCATTTAAAACGTTTCAGTGGTGGTGGGAGAAGGATTCGAACCTTCGAAGTCTATGACGGCAGATTTACAGTCTGCTCCCTTTGGCCGCTCGGGAACCCCACCTGTCAAAAATTACTTAACACTTAAATGGTGCCGGCTACCGGAATCGAACTGGTGACCTACTGATTACAAGTCAGTTGCTCTACCTGCTGAGCTAAGCCGGCATTAAGTGACGCGCATTCTAGGGAGATAGTACGCGCTATGCAACTAAAAAATTACATTCAGCGCTTTAATGCTCACTATTTGTTCAAATGTTTTTTTAACTTGAATTATCTTACGGTTTTTCAGTTCTTATATCTTATATATAGCCAAAACGCATCTGGTTGAAGTAAAGCATTCGCATGCTGATGCCGCGAGGCAATGCAGCATAAAGGCTAAAGCCTGAGCTTTTCAGCAGCTCTTTTATATAGCATACAGGAACTGAGTAGCCAGAAGGCAAAATCCATATCGTATCTTTACGCATAACCTGCTATGAATACTGCGGAAAATTGACGTGCTCTATACTTCAATACAAGTTCTCTGGAATTACCCTGACAGGCTAGTAAAATAAGAAAAACTTCAGATCCACAATCATGTTTTGCGCATCCTGTACGTTAAATTTAAACTATTCTATAGTTAATCTTGCCGTGCGTTAAGTGATGCTATAACTTAGATCTTCTGTCATTTCTACCATGACGGCTCGTGTTATTTTCTGTTCGGGCTACCCTCATACTTGTTTACTTGCTGGATACCTGATTTACGTCCTAACATGTATCCCTCTCTGGACTGCCTGAGTTAGATACCGTAAGCCGGCCCTGGTGAAAACCGGTTCCATCAATGCCATTTTTACCTGCTATATTGAATTGGTTTTATACTTAAAACTGACAAATAGACGGTACGTTTTAATTTCTGCATAATTCCTGACATGTGAACTACCTAATAAACTATGCACTCAGTACAAATGAAATTTTCATAAAGAAAAAAAGACTTATGAGTAAAAAGCTTGTCCTACCCAATACACCCTATATGCAGTTTAGCCGTATGCAATGGGCAGCATTACGCAATTCAGTACCAATGCCACTTACCAAAGACGAAATTGTTCAACTTAAGGGCATTAATGAAAATCTCTCGCTTAAGGAAGTTGCTGAAATCTATCTTCCACTCTCTCGCCTTCTGGACTTTTATATCAGTTCTAATGTTCGCCGGCAGGTGATACTGGAACAGTTTTTAGGCACTACCGGCCAGAAAACTCCTTACATCATTAGCATAGCCGGAAGTGTTGCCGTGGGTAAAAGTACTACTGCCCGGGTTCTTCAGGCATTACTCAGTCGCTGGCCAAGACACCGTAATGTTGAACGAATTACTACTGATGGATTCCTGCTCCCCAATGCGGTATTGCATGAACGAGGACTGATGTATAAGAAAGGATTTCCTCAGTCATATGATATGCATAGTCTGGTCAAATTTGTATCTGACCTAAAATCAGGCTCATCGCAAGTAACGGTACCGCTATATTCTCATCTTATTTATGATGTTATTCCCGGCGGCAACAAAATAGTCAGGCAGCCTGATATTCTCATTCTCGAAGGATTAAATGTGCTACAAAGTGGTATGGATTATCCGCATGATCCGCACCGGGTTTTTGTTTCTGATTTTGTCGACTTTTCGATTTATGTGGATGCATCAGAGGATTTATTAGAAAGCTGGTATATCGACCGCTTTTTAAAATTTCGTGAGGGTGCATTTACTAATCCTGGTTCATATTTTCATCACTACGCACAATTATCAGAACAAAAAGCCGTTGATACAGCCCAAAAAATATGGAAAGAGATCAACGGTCGTAATCTGCGGGAAAATATTCTTCCTACACGTGAACGAGCTAGTTTAATATTGACTAAAAGTGCCAATCATGCTGTTAATAATATTCGTTTGAGGAAGTAACAGCTGGTTCTTATCATACATTAATGTTATTAACTGTTTAGATCAGATAATCAAATACCCCGAAAATGCCAGAACGGGGTTCATTACCTAACCAGCTTTAGGCCTTATCTCATACACTCATCCCCATCAGAATTTCATCCTTCACAACAATACAGTAAATATATAACGATACTACTAATGATTTTGTGCATTTATGGCACACCTGTGAGCGCCGGGTGAAACAACTTAACGATGGATTTTTCAGAAAGTATATAATCAAACAGATATCTTGTTTATCAGAAAAATTAAACTAAAGCACCCTCCATTCATTATTAAATAAATTAATGTATAGTCTGAATAGATAGCTTTGCGGATTTTTTACGGATAATGTAACTAACTGACTATCGGAATATAGCCCAGCTGATTTTATTTTTTATGGATAATTTTCATATTTATGTTTGTACCGGGTTACATCTTCAACAAATGCTTCACTGGTAAAACTTATCCACCAGCAACATCATTTTATATTAGCTATTCCACACTCCTGATTTTTCCTGCTTGACAACATTTTTGAGCATTGCTAATAATTAACCTTAGTATTAAATAATACATCAAGTTTAATATATGAAACTTATTGCCGGGAGTTACGATAACAGTACTTCAGTAGATAACGAGACAGAAATTCTGGCAATGTTGCAGAACCGTAGTCAGGAAATCTATCAACGTGTAACTAGTATGATAAATATTTCCTACGGAAAGTTGCCACGGCAAAATATTGACTGGTTTATTCCTTCAACACCTGTAACAGGAACATTAATATTCATCCATGGTGGCTATTGGCAATTTTGTGATAAAGAAGACTTTGCTTTCATTGCTGAAATTCCGTTAGCAATGGGATTTAATGTGATGTTGCCCGAATATACGCTGGCACCGCAGGCAACGTTAACGGATATTTTTTTGGAAATAGGTGCAGCATTGGACACGATAGCACAGCAACCAAATTTACGAGGACCAGTCTATCTGACTGGGCATTCAGCCGGAGGCCACCTGGCTGCCTGTTGGCAGGGGCATCAGATAGTCAACGAAGTATTCACCATCAGTGGTATTTTTGAGCTGGAGCAGCTGTTAACAACATACGTGAACCAGCTACTTAAGCTCAGTCAACAGGAGATCTCTACGCTAAGTCCACTACGTAATCTGCAAGACACAGCCAAAAAAATTACCCTATTTTATGGCGACAAAGAACTCCCCGAACTGATTGACCAAAGCGAGCAATACTATAATACGTTGCGTCAGTATGGGGCACCAGTGACAAAAGCGGCGATATCAGCAGCCAATCACTACACCATTCTTGATGCGCTATTTTCTGCTGATGGGGGCATTGATCAAAATATTAAGTTATCAGGGATAAATCGCATGAGAAACATAATAGAAACCGGCTTACCAGATATTGGTCAACCATTCTCATGGGCCACGTACGGTGGCGGAATGTTATTTACCGCACATGGCCCAGTACGTCCAGATGGTACGATTGAAACTGGCACGATTGAAAAACAAATTAACCTTACATTTAAAAATCTCGTACAAACACTACACGCTGCCGGAAGTCATAATGATAATGTCTTGCAGGTCATTGTCTATCTCACTGATGTGAACGATGTAAAGTTGCTGGATGAAATCTATCGATGTTACTTTAATCCCCCTTACCCTAATCGCTCGACTATTATTGTTGAAAAGTTAGTGGTACCAAATATGAAAATAGAGATAACCGTTACCGCCACCACTAAATAAAGATCATAAAATAAAAACACTCACCTACTGGCTATATTTAATTACGGCTGAGGATAATTATGTTCACAGATATTAAACCCTCTGCACCAGACCCCATCATGTCATTAATGGAAGCCTACTTACAGGATACTAATCCGCAGAAAGTAAATTTAGGCATTGGCCTATATTATGACGAGTGTGGAAATATCCCGTTGTTGCAGGCTGTTCATCAAGCGGAACAGCGCTTACTGACCGAGAAACAACCTCACGGTTATCCGCCAATTGAAGGCAGTGCGGCCTTTTCTCAACAGGTGCAGGCATTGCTGCTAGGCATCGCTGCTGAACAACAGTATCTCGCTACAGTACAGACGCTTGGTGGTTCCGGTGCTCTGAAACTGGCCGCTGATTTTCTCTATCACTATCTGCACCGACGTGAGATCTGGGTTTCTGACCCAACATGGGCGAATCACCATGCGATATTTTCTGGGGCAGGGCTGCAAGTCAACAGTTACCACTATTTCGATAATCTCAGCGGTGAACTGCTTTTTACAGACATGCAAAATACACTGAGTACGCTGCCAGAGGGCACGCCAGTGCTACTGCATGCATGCTGTCATAACCCGACGGGAACAGACCTGAACAAAGCACAATGGCAGGCGCTATTGACACTAATTCAAAAGCAACGGTTATTACCCTTGTTTGACATTGCCTATCAGGGCTTTAGCAACGGCCTGGATGAAGATTGCTATGCACTACGCATTGCGCTGGAAACCGATTTAGATTTTATCATTGCTAACTCTTTCTCAAAGAACATGGCGCTGTATGGCCAGCGAACAGGTGGGCTCACGATTCGCTGTACCGGCATAAACACCGTTACCAATGTGAAAGGCGCTCTCAAGACGCTGGTCCGTCGTAGCTACTCCTGTCCACCAACGCATGGCAGTAAGATCGTGGAAATGCTGTTAAGCGATGACACGCTCTACCATCAGTGGCGAAATGAGCTGGCAGAGATGCGCGAGCGAATCAAACAGATACGACTTCGGCTGGCTGCCGGACTGGAGCAGGGCGGCTCAGCGCTGGACTACCAACGCATAAGTGTACAACGTGGCATGTTCAGTTATACCGGCTTAAACGAGCAGCAACTTGCGGAGCTACGTCAGCGCTATGCCATCTATCTGGTATCACCCGGACGCATGTGTTTGACCGGGCTGAATAACGGCAACATCGATTATGTTATTTCCGCGATTTTAGATGTAACTCGCAGCCCGTCAGTGATCACCGGTAAGGCAGGAAACGATGAAAGATCAGAAACGTTTTGATGAAATTGCCCGGCGGCAGAGTGGACTTAAAAAACAGCTTACGGCAGGACAGATGTCAATGCTGGCGATTGGTGGTGCTATTGGAACAGGGCTATTTTTGGGTAGTACCTACGCAATCCAGATGGCTGGCCCTAGGGTGCTCCTGAGTTACCTTGTAGGAGGAGTGATTGCTTTGCTACTAATGGGCTGCCTGGCAGAAATGACCTCAATGCATCCGACCCCGGGATCGTTTGGTGATTATGCCGAGTTTTACATCAGCCCGCTGTTTGGATTTCTGGTGCGCTATTCTTACTGGTCTTGTGTGGTACTGGCGGTAGGGACAGAGGTTTCCGCAATAGGAATCTATATGCAATATTGGTTTCCGCAGACGCTAGTATGGCCGTGGGTCCTAATATTCTCCGCTATAGTGATTATAATTAACATTATTGGCGTAAAATGGTTTGGCCAGGTGGAATATGTGCTGTCGGCTATCAAAGTACTGGCAATCACCGCTTTTGTCATCATCGGGCTGGCTATTCTGGCTTTTTCCGTCAATCCAGACTTTGGCCTGCACAATTTTACTATTCACGGCGGATTTCTGCCTTTTGGTGTTAAAGGGATGTGGTTCGCAGTAATAGTATCAATTTTCAGCTACCTCAGCATTGAGATGATTGCTATTGCTGCTGGCGAGGCAAAGAACCCCGAAGCTGCGGTGAGCCAAGCTTTTAAAGGCACCATTTTGCGACTTTTTCTTTTCTATATGATGTCAATAGCACTGATGCTGGCAATTGTCCCATGGCATCAATCCGGCAACACAGAAAGCCCCTTTCTGGTAGCGATGAATGCCATCAATTTACCGACTACAGGCGGAATATTTAACTTCATTATACTCATTGCAGCACTATCTGCGATGAACAGTCAGCTGTACATTACCACCCGAATGATGTTTTCTCTGTCACGTGCCGGACAGGCTCCGGCAGCTTTTGGACGCATCAACCAGCGCGGCATACCTGTTAATGCACTGGTAATATCCTGTATCGGGGTAATGATATCTGTTGTGCTAAGCATATTTTATCAACAGCAATCTTTCGCCTTGATGATGTCTATCTCATCCTACGGTGCCTGCTTTACGTGGCTTAATGATCTTTATCACGCACCTGTTTTTTCGACGGCAGCACACAAGAGCTTCGCTAAAATTTCGCTTATGGGGCTATCCGTGGAACACGTTACTGGGCGCTGGTCTCATGTTCGCACTCATGATTTCAACAGTGTTTACCGATTTCTTCCATATGACGTTATTGTTTGGTATTCCGTTCACGCTATTACTGGTAGGAATTTATTACTATAACCGGCGTCTGCGGACATCAATTGAAACAGCGCGCACTCCTGGTATTGAATGATCGTGATAAAAAGCCTGTTCTCAAAATATCAGCACTTTTCCTCTGAGGTTTACACTCAACAGGTGTTATTTAACAGAGCAAGATACGTCTGGGTTTCGCTTTCCTGGCTTATCCAATAATTATTTTGACCTCAATGTTCTCACCGCTATTATAATTAATAAAGAAATATTTCAGAAAGAAAATATATCACTATAGTAATAACAGAATGTATAGTGTCCATTACAAGATAATGGCCGAACTATATTATAACTATATAAAAATATTTAACAGTTAAATACTGAATAATTATCTCCACCTGTAGACCAATTTTAACATAAGGAATATTGATAGTAATTTCAAGATATCCTGTTCGAGTTACTGAGCTTCATCTGAAATCATAATCGACAACAAAAATATTATTGGTCAGATTAATGACTTTTTTAATATACGAGTAAAGTTAAATATTTCTTATGATAATAAAAAAGATGAAACGATACACTGTAATACAGATTTAATTACAAAATGAATAATGAAGAAATGATATCTCAAAACAAAACTAAAATAATAATTAAGTATATTTAAAAAAGTAGAATTATTCACAATCCCTACGTCATAATTTCGTATTGATTCATTTTTTCGTGATCCATTGCACACTTAGTTAAATAATTATAAGCAAATTAGCAAAATTACCATACTGGTGCTTGACGAAGTATCCACCAAATTTATATTGAACGTATTAAATAAAAAACAAAGTTTCATATATGAAACAAAGACATGGGGTATATGGTAATGCGCTGGATAGGCGTATGTGATGCAGAACAAATACAGGAAGATCTGCCTTTTAGTAGTGTTGTAGAAGGAAAAGAGATCGGTATTTATCTGGTAAATGGCGAATATTATGCCTTGGAAGATATTTGTCCCCATGCTTATGCAATACTCAGCCAAGGGTTCGTCGAAGATGGAAAAGTAGAATGCCCTCTGCATGAAGCGGTCTTTGACATCAAAACCGGTCAATGTCTGCACGGTCCCGGTGGACGTAACCTTAAACAATACCCAATACGAGTATATGAAAGACAAATCCAAATTACTTTAATTGAGGAAACCACAAAATGAGCGCACCTCCCGGCTACAATCCGGCACTGCCCGAAAAAAGCGAGTTTTCCCCTCCAGCAGAGGGTGGGAACGGAATTATTCATAAACCGGGGGATTATCAAAATCTCATCTGGCAGACCCGCAGCCGCCAACCAGAAAACTGGGAGCTGATGCTTATCGCTACGCTGGAAGAACTGTTCGAACAGGGTGCTGAAACCCTATCAGAGCTGGTAGTCGGGTTGAATGCAGCGAAAATGTACAACCAGCTGGGCAAGCCCTGGAGTGAAAATAGTTTCCGATCATTTTTGCAGGTTAACGGTTACTGAGGGAAATACGATGATACCGGCAGTGCAACATTACCTCGATATTGGATTACGCGATTTATGGTACCCAGTACTCGCAAGCTGGGAAGTTCAGTCCATCCCAGTAGGCATTACTCGTCTTGGCGAGCAGATAGTGCTGTGGCGCAATAAAGACAACCAGATACAGGCACTGGAAGATCGCTGTCCGCATCGCGGAGCACGTTTGTCAATGGGCTGGAATCTTAGCGACCGCATAGCCTGTTGGTATCACGGTATAGAAGTAGCAGCTAACGGCATAGTAAAAAATGTACCCGCCGTAGATCGCTGCCCGTTAGTCGGTCAGCAATGTGTACGTCGCTACGACGTAAAAGAAGCTTATGGTGCTATTTTCCTCTGGTTCGGTGTCACTGCCAGCCAGCAACCAAAAGAACTGACCTTCCCGGAAGAACTTACAGATAATGATAGTTACAGCCATTTTCTGTGTACTGCCGCCTGGAAATGCAACTATCAATACGCTCTTGAAAATGTCATGGATCCGATGCACGGCACCTATCTGCACTCTTCATCCCACTCAATGGCGCAGGGAGATCGTAAAGCCGACATGGTGCTTCGACCGACCAAAGGTGGTTTTATTTTTGAGAAAAAAGATCAGAGCGGCATTAATTTCGACTGGGTAGAACTTGGCAACAACGGCTCATACTGGATGCGTCTTTCAATTCCCTACAAAAAACGATTCGGACCGGGTGGACACTTCTGGATTGTCGGTATGGTGGTACCAGAAGACAGCAATCACTGCCGAGTCTTTTTCTGGCGCATTCGCCGGATTCAAGGCTGGCAACGCGATCTCTGGCGCTTTATGTACCGCAATCGTCTGGAAAAACTGCACTGGGAAGTGCTGGAACAGGACCGGATAATACTGGAAAACATGGCACCAGACGCCCGCAACCACGAATACCTTTATCAGCACGATGTTGGCGTATCCCGTCTGCGCCGCATGATGCAAAAAGCGGCTAAAGAGCAGATGGCGCAAAATGAACAACAGCAGGGTGCTGCTTAATGAGCAGCCTGTTAGACGGCAAACGCATTGTTATTACTGGTGCCGCTCGAGGGCTGGGGTTCCACTTTAGCCAAGCCTGCGCCATGCAGGGTGCCAACATAGCGATGTGTGACATCCTCACCGAAACACTGGCACAGAGTGCATCTCACCTGCGCAAACAAGGGCACCGTGTGGAATATTACACCATCGATATGGCTGACAATCAATCTATCGAAAGGGCATTTACTGCCATCAGTGGAGGTGGGTTGATCGACGGACTAGTGAATAATGCAGCCCTGGCAACTGACGTCGGCGGCAAGACAATGATGGATTACGACCCTGAACTTTGGGACCGAGTGATGACAGTCAATGCCAAAGGTACCTGGCTCACCACTCGCGCAGCAGTGCCGATTTTGAAGCCCGGGGCCGCTATTGTCAATGTGGCATCGGATACTGTTTTGTGGGGCGCACCAATGCTCATAGCGTATGTAGCGAGCAAGGGAGCCGTGATTGCAATGACCCGTTCTATGGCTCGTGAGCTGGGTGGAAAACGCATTCGTGTTAATGCTATCGCGCCAAGGCTCACTCGCGTAGAAGCGACAGAATATGTCCCGGTCGAACGCCATCAGCTGTATGAAAGCGGACGTGCACTCACCGGTGCGCAGCAGCCGTCTGATGTGACCGGCAGCGTACTTTGGCTACTGAGCGATTTATCAGGATTCGTCACTGGGCAGCTAATTCCGGTTAACGGCGGATTTGTCTTCAACTGATTATTGCGGGGGGCAATATGGCAAATGAACAGGAAATGAGATACCTGGTGCCAGGTCTGGTGCGCGGCTTGCAGCTGCTGCTGGCGTTTGGCAAACAACACCGGGAACTGACATTTGCCGAAATGAACAGGCTGATAGATATTCCAAAAGCCACAGCATACCGCGTGGTACAAACACTGGAACATATGGGATTTCTGGAACGCAACCCGCGTAACAGTACTTTTTCACTTGGTATGAACGTCCTGCGTCTCGGTTTCGAATACATCGCCTCTCTGGATGTAGCTCAGGTTGGGCAATCAGTAATTGAACAGTTACGCGACAGCAGCCAGTGCAACAGCCACCTGGCAATTCGCGACGGACATGACATTATCTATATTGCCCGCGTGAGCGCAGCGGGTTCTCGCATCAACCATGTGAATGTCGGTACGCGTATGCCGGTACACTGCACATCGCTGGGTCGTATGTTACTAACAGATGTCTCACGCAGTGAGTTCGAACAATTATTCCCCCAAAAAAGTCTGCCGGGCAATATACCGGGCCAGCTACACGACAGAGAGGCGCTTTGGGAAATGGTCCAACAGGATAAAACTCGTGGCTATGTCATCGGCGAATCCTTCTTTCGTCAGGGCATCTCATCAATTGTTTACCCGGTCTTAGATCGCAGTAAGCGCATCGCTGCCGTGGTAAGCATTTTAGTACCGTCAGAAGAGGTTCCACACAGCGACCGGGACCGCCTGCAAACAGAAGTGCGCATGGCAGCAGAGAAAATCTCCGGTTTTTTAGGCCACATGGCCCAGGCGAGCTGAATTAATCAATTAGTATCAGGCGCTTTGGGGCGTCGGATTTTTTTACGCCAATATCTAAGTGACTGAGCAATATACGAGGTAATGAAAAATGCATATTACTGGAATTGAAAAGCTGGAATTTGGCGTCGATAACCTTACCCATTGTGCAAAATTTATGCGTGATTTCGGACTTCGATATATCGCACAGAAGAAACAATTCGCCACTCTCAGCGGCGCAAGTATAGTGCTTAAACCCGTGGACGATCCTGAGCTGCCGCCCGCATTCGAACCGGGAAATACCCTGAGGCGCATGACGTGGGGTGTAAAGACCCCAGCAGATCTCGACGTACTACATCCAAAGTTCGCCACACAGCCCGGTTTTCGTGCAACAGACGATACTCTGGAGTGCTGCGATCCTAACGGCATGACCCTGCGCGTACAGATAAGTCAACAAAAATCAGTCGAGCTAGACGTAGAGCCAATAAATCAGTGGGGCGATATACGACGTATCGATACCTCCAGCCCGGTTTATGATCACGCTGAGCCAATCAATAGAAGATTTTCAGTCAGTAATGACCGATGCGCTGTCATCACCGGGCCCTGCTGTCGTGGAAATTCTGATGGGAGAGATTGGCACGTTGAATTTTGCCGGACCTCCGCAGAAAACGTTGTATTAACAGAATTCAGACATCGTAACTTATTGATTTAAAAATCATCATAATGATTATTAACCGTACCAGCCCGTTAATGAATCACTCTGGACATTCTTACATTTACTCTCCTCTTACAGGGTAAACATCTTACATCCCTGTAACTGGCAATGAATTATGCGCATATAGGGCAGCATAAAGCGGTTCTGCTGGAGCTTGGCAGATTGTTATCATAACAACAATAAGAACTTCGTATAGATTCAGAAAAGCCTGACTGGCGGAAGATCACAGGAGTTGAACCTGCCCAGGACCGCTGGCGGTCCCAGCCGGATTTGAAGTCCGGCCGCCTCACCGGAGACGAAGACCTTCCACAGAAAGACATTATATCAATGAGTTTCAGGAACCAAAATGAGGATTCCCATTATAGTAAATGTTATGTTCAGAACAACAACGGAATTATGCCAAAAACAAGCTGTAACTGTTTGATGAAATATCAGAAACGATGATCCTGACTGCTTCTGGAACGGACAGTTAAGTTCATTTATATAATAACTGGCGAGTGAGAACCCATCGCCAGCCTGCCCGCAGCTCCGGAGAGAAATAAGATTTTCGTATTATTCTGGGCCTGGATGCATTTTTTCGTACAGCCACTCTTTGTAAATCAACATGATAAATTCTAATCTCCTGGCGAAGATACCTGGTGAGGGGTGCGCGTACTTTCCGGGATGAGGACTGAATTAAGTGGCACCGCCGCAATATATAAGTGATCTGGAATGATGCTCTTCTGGGTGTAATTGCAAAGGCATCTGATATCTGATCACGATCTATCCATTTTTTTTGATGACAGCACCAGAGTGCTATCAATATATATAGTGGGTTCTCGGCGTACTCTCGTATACTTTCAGGAATAACACCACCATCATGATTTTTCTGTTTAACAATTTTACGTAATGGTAAATTTGAAATTACTTTATTGTCTGACACGTCCATGTTCCTAATCAATACAGAGAAAAAACCCTGCCTCAAATACAAAGTGAGGCAGGGAGGGTGTAACTATTACCAGCTATAACTTATTCCGACAGTGGCCTGCCATGGGCTCTTGATATCATTACCTTTCGTATAATCAAAAGCTGCGTATCCTCCAAAATTTTTATAAAGCTGTACTTCAGCACCCGCACCTACCCGAAAAGCAGCACCATCAATGCTGTTATTTAGTGATACGTTATTAATACGGATCTTATTTTTATCCGCAAATTCATTGGTACCTGCAAGATGCAAATAAGGCTTCACATAACCCTGACTAATTTCGAAGGTATAGCCGAGGTCAACGCCAATTTCTCCCATCATTGATTTAAAATCATCACTTCGAATCAGCATTCCATTATCCAGCGTACCAAAATCCCGGCCATCAAAAATATGCCCTGACGCTTTGAGGTAGGGCTCAACATAATAACCAGCGTTTTCCCATGTGTAGCCGACTTTCATGCCCAGCCCATAACCATTACTGGAATATTCACCATGGCTACGATTTCCATTCAGCATGATTACATTGGCTTTATTACTGAAATGATCGAACTGCGCCTGAGTATCGACGAACAGACCATTATCAAACCGGCGTGAGAGGTAAAACTGTGCGCCATAGCTATCCAGGTTACCCTTGCTGTTCATTACACTTAGATGAGAACTACCCGAGTTAACTGCAACGCCGGCTAACCAGCTGCCTCCTTTAGCCGCATCAAAGCGACTATCCACGCCCAGCATGACACCATTGGTTTTTACGTTATAGGTAGGACCGACGTCGAGGCTATTTTCATTTTCACCACCGTAATAAGCTACCCATACTCCACCATCGTCATTAGCGTGACGGGACGCGGTTAAGTGCCTTGTCAGCGCATCAGATTCCATGGTCGCCACATTAGCCTGGGCTGCGGGCATACTGGACGCCAGCGCAGCGGCGTTTGAAAGCCTGCCACTGTTTTTGAAATAAACGTTACGCTCACCAGCGTTATCATCTTTCTCATCGACAACGACATACTGATAAACGCCCAGCTCGGTAGTACCCGCGAAATGGGGCTCACTCTCATTGCCCGCATCTTTATAATTGACAAAGCTGTAGCCTTTATCATTGTGAGTCACATTATTATCATTACTCAGATAGCCGTTTTTCACATAAGGCTCAATGCCTGAACTATCAATATTGAGCCAGTAATTACCCTGCACACTCCCTTTAACCTGTAATGAACCAAAACTATATTGTCCGGCGATATCCTCTAATGGATCGGGCAGGCTTTTACCAACATTGATAACAGATGTTTTGTAATTATCATTTTCATCTTTATCCTGTAGCAGATTGTTATGCACAATCACACGGGTATGTTCAAGATGATCTGACTTATACTGATCTCTGATTCCTAATGTGGGTTTATCAGTATTTATATGAACCAGATTTAATGTGGATGCCGAAAGATTGAGATCATGTACATCACTTATTTTGGTTTTAGCACTATTTTCTCGGCCAGCCGCATTCCATACTGAACCATTTGTGACATCCATGTCCGGATACCGGTCTAGTACCACATCATTTTTAGAGTTTAAAAGTTGGGCTGTTCCGCCTACTCCGCCATTTAACACACTATGATTCAGCCTGACTGACGTCCGGTTCCACTTATTATCCACATTATTCAGGGCCGTCTGATCTATCTTATCACGGACATCTTTAGAGATTTTAACTAATGTTTTATCTGCATCTTGATTGATGTCTGTTGGATTTTCCTTATCAGTAACATCGCGCATTATAATATCGTACTTTATTTGACCTTGATTAGTAATATCACCGTTAATTATACTGTCAGTTATATTAAAAGAATTACCACTACTATCGAGTAGCAACGCACTATCGTCCGGACTACCAGCTAGCTCATACCCTTTATTTGGATCATTATTATCTATTTTTTTAACATTAATGATTATCTTGGGAGTTTCACCAAAAAGTTTAATATCGATATTACCATTCAAAACTGATGTCTTAATGTCTATAAGATTAGCGCGGCCAGATAGTAGCAGGGAATTACCTGCACCATTCACTCCGCCGGTCAGAACAGAGTCGGTAATTGTTGTATGTAAGCCTGAACCCTTCATCTTCACAGCAGTAGAGTCTTTATCTAAATATTTTCCACCGGCATGTTCTGCCCCATTTTGAGGATTTTCAACATGGTTGTCTTCCCGCATTAATCCGAGGTTCTGGGCGGTAACTTTTACATTGCTGATTTCGATATTTGGCTTTTTAGGTACTTTATTCGTTTTTCCATTAATGTCAGTGGTACCCCCATTAACACTATCATGATTAATTATCAGTCCCACCGCATGCGGACTATCGCTATTGAATGTCTCACCATCAATAGTTTTGCTAAATGGTTTATTATCAGTTAGCGTATTATCAATAACGCTGTTGGTAATCTTCAGCACATCGCGTTGATGATCACCCGATGCTGTTTCATATAAATCTCCGGAAGAGATAACAGCCCCCACATCCTCTATTACTGAAGTTTTAGAGTCTCCCTGGCTGGAGAATTTATAGCTCTCTACTTTTGAATAAATCTTTGCGTCATCCAGACCGAACTCACCCCCCTGAGCAACTCCGGGTTTGAAATTATCTCCTTCTTTTGTCATAAGACGCTGTCCATGCAGAGACTTGACGAGATCTGTATCGATTTTCAGAGGATTGTCAGGGTCGTTAATATCTTTTTCGATTCTCTCTTTTAATTTGTCATAACCGGCTGTGTTCGGATTGATTTCTAACCAACCTTCCTTTGTTAGTTCACCATCAGCCCCGCCGATAAATACGGCCCCACCACCAACATATTGCCCTGTCTCATCGACCTTTAATTTATCAACATTTTTGATAGCATTCGATGTATCTGATATTGCTGTTGTACTGAAACCCAATAACACTGATAACGTCACTGCATTTAGTCTGAAATTAACTTTTTTCATTAGAAATTCCTTTTATATGGAACTTATCAATAGAAGACGCACAGGATCTTTGTTTAAGCAAACCCTGTTACTAATCAGTAATTCATTTTTAATTAATAAATACTAATTAAGTGATTAACTGATATATCTTTAATGCACTTTGCCCTGAAAATAATGTGCAATATGGTTACTTTATTTTATTATTTACATACCATCCTCTTGTATAAAAATTTAATACTGTGACTAAGTGTTAAAATTGCTGACATATAATGTAAAACAAAAATATTTGATCGATACTATCGATTTCTCTGATGTTATTAAATAAAGGCATTAAGTGATTAACGGCATAAAATCTTAATATAGGATTACTATCGCAATAACAAAATAAATTCATATAAAAAACAATAACTTATATATTTTTAATATAATATTACTTAA